>Ga0172379_10000414_pt1 | contig 109116 bp, 103 predicted proteins | sample GrowelOW334metaG_FD_119756 | JGI IMG/M metagenome (GOLD analysis project Ga0172379, IMG submission 119756) | Groundwater microbial communities from an aquifer near a municipal landfill in Southern Ontario, Canada - Groundwater well OW334 metaG | ecosystem: Environmental > Aquatic > Deep...
CAAAGACTAAAACGTATGCCAACTATTATTGACAAGCTACGTCGTTACCCAAGTATGCAACTTACGCGAATGCAAGATATTGGAGGAGTTAGAGCAATATTAGGATCAGTTAAGGATGTATATAATTTGGCTAATGATTACAGGAATAATAAATTTTTTTTACATGAGCTTTATAATGAGAAGGATTATATTAAAACACCGAGAAATGTTGATGGATATAGGAGTTTACACCTTATGTACAAATACAAAAACCAACTGGTACCTGGGTATAATAATTTAAGAATAGAACTACAAATAAGGACAAAGTTACAGCATATTTGGGCAACTGCTGTTGAAACAATGGGTACGTTTCTTGGTCAGGCATTAAAATCAAGACAGGGAGATAAAGAATGGCTAGATTTTTTTGCAACAGTATCATCAGCCTTTGCTTGTATGGAAAAGACAGCGGTACTACCTCGTCATGAAAGAATGTCTAAAAATGAAATATTTAATGCTGTAGCAGAAGCTGAGAATAAACTAAGCGCATTAGATATAATGAGTGGATTCTATACTGCAGCAAAAGAAATTTCGAAAAGAAGTAGCAACAAAGGTTGGTCATACCATTTAATTATACTTAATTCAATTCAAAGAACTGTTCAAGTGATACCGTTTAATAGAGATGAACTTGATAAAGCTGTTAAGGCTTATTCGAAAATTGAGGCCGAAGCTGTCAGAGGAAAAAAAATTGAACCAGTATTAGTATCTGCTGGTCCTTTAAATACTTTGAAACATGCCTATCCAAACTTCTTTTTGGACATATCGGAATTTTTTGATGCTGTAAATTCGATTGTTCGAAAACAAAAAATTTATAATTTATCTAGACAAAAAAAAGTTAAAACCACTAGAAAATATCATTAAGAATTAATGTGTAAAATGAAAAAATGAGAAAAAGTTTTGCCTGAATAATTCATAATTAATGATTAGTATGCCCAGAAACTGGAAAAAATTGAATTCTAAGATCGTATACAGTAACCCATGGATCAAAGTCCGTGAGGATGCAGTTTTGATGCCGAACGGCAAGGAAAGCATTTATGGTTATCTGGAAAAAAACCAAGGTTGTTTTGTCGTGGCACTTGATAATGAAGAAAATATATATCTGGTCAAGCAGTACCGATATGCTCTGCAAAAAGCAATTCTGGAATTGCCGGTCGGAACAGCGGGGGATGAAGACTTGTTAGAAAGAGCAAAGGCGGAACTTTTGGAAGAAACCGGGATAGAAGCGAAGAAATGGAAAAGGCTGGGTGGATTCTTTTTAGCACCCGGACATGAAACAACATATATTCACGCATATTTGGCGACTGATTTGGATTTGTCCAAAGTATCCACCAAAGGACAGGATGACGATGAATCTATATTAGAGATAGTCAAAGTCAGTCTGCTTGAATTAAAGAAAATGTTAATAGATGGGAAGATAGAATGCGGAATATCCATAGCTGCTTTGAACCTGTTTTTTCTGGATCATAATAAAAGTTAAAATATATTTATGAAAATTGAAAAGAAAGTTTGGCCGGAATATTTTCAGAAGATACTGGACGGAGATAAAAAATATGAACTTCGCCTCGCTGATTTTGACTGCCAACAGGGTGATATATTGCTGTTGAAAGAATGGGACAATAAAACTCAAAAATATACCGGAAGAGAAATAGAAAAGGAAGTTACTCATATACTTAAAACTAATGATGTGGAATTTTGGCCGCAAGAGGAAATAGATAAATTCGGGTTTCAGATAATTTCTTTAAAATAAATATAATGAAAAAGATAATCTGCATAATAGACTGTGGAACATCTGGTTTGGAAAAGATTATTTGGAATGTTACCGAATCCGGAAATATATACAAAGTTTTGAAATTGGATGAAATTGAAGGTGCTAATTTTAATTTGTTTGCAGGGATAATAATTACAGGCGCGCCGATACTTTTGACGGAAGTTAATCAGGATGAATTTGTAAAAAGATTTGACTTCCTCAGATCAATTAACATTCCGGTATTAGGAATATGTCTCGGTCACCAAATTATGGGGCTGGTATATGACGCTGAGATAAATATAACTGACAGGATAGAAAAGAAAGAAAAGATTGAAATCTTAGTCCAGGATAAACTATTTGCATACGTGGAAAACTTTTCTGAATTCCAGGAATTACATTCAGAATATATATCGTTACCGAGAGATTTTGATTTATTGGCAACATCAGCAAGTTGCGTAAATGAAGCTATGAAGCATAAGACAAAGATGCTTTATAGTACGCAGTTTCATCCTGAACTGTCTGGCGACCCAGGTAAAACACTTTTAAGAAATTTTATAGAGATGTGTTAATCATATAATTTATGATCAAAATCAGAAAACATTTGCCGAAAGATATTCCGTACCGTGTTTTGTGGTTGAACGATCATAAAGTAAATAAATTCACCGGAGACGAAGCGTGGGAAGAGACCACGTTGAGAAAGGAAAAAAAATGGTTTGAGGAGTATAAAAAAACTGATAATAAAAGATTCTTTACAATCTGTGACGACACAAAGCCGATAGGATTTATGGGGTTGTCAAAAATATCCAAAAAAAGTAAAAACGCCGAACTGTTTATTGCCATTGGCGATTCTGAATACCGCGGGAAAGGAATAGGGAAAAAAGCCATGCAGTGGATTATTGATTATGGGTTTAATAAGCTTAAACTGCATAAAATATATTTGAACGTTTATGAGAATAACATTCCGGCGGTAAAGTTATATAAGTCTTTGGGTTTTGTTGTAGAGGGCAAAATAAAGGATGATGTGTATTTTAGAAAGGAATATCATAATACTTTGTACATGGGTTTGTTTAATAGTAAAAATGGAAAGAATGACAGATAAACGGGTTTCAGCAATAATTTTCAACGACAAAAAGATATTGCTGATCCATAGAATAAAAAATGGCAGTGAATACTTCGTTTTGCCCGGCGGTAGTGTTGAAAAAGAAGAAGATAATATGGATGCATTGATGAGAGAAGTAAAGGAGGAAACAAATTTGGACATTCAGGTTGGAAAGGAACTGTGGCAAATTAAAAGCAATGCGGATGTCAGAACTCAACACATATTTTTGGCTAGCAAGTTTATGGGGGCATTAATGCTTGGTAGTCCGGAAAAGGAAAGACAATCAGATAATAATAAGTATATTTTGGAATGGCACGATATAGTGGATTTGAAAAACATAACTTTTTATCCCTGCGAGATTGTTAAGAATTTAATTATGGAATTTGTATGAGCACGGTAAAAACACTAATTGAAGGATATGTGCGTCAGGATGGTGTAGATGAATACGCTTCGTCTTCTGTTACACTGATTCGTGACGGTGATCTGAATATTCTGGTGGATGTCGGCATGGATCGTGAACGTTTACTGGACGCGCTGAGTAATGAAGATCTGATGCCGGTTGATATAGATTTTGTAGTTTTGACCCATACCCATTTGGACCATTGTCTGCTCGCGGGAATATTTGAGAACGCAAAAATACTGGATGATTCAGGTATTTATTCTTTTGACGGGAAAATCACTGAACATAGCGGTAAAATTCCCGGCACGGATATTGAAATTATTCCGACTCCCGGGCATGACCAGCACCACTGCGCGGTACTGGTTAAAACTGATGATTTAGGTAAGGTGGCGATTGTGGCGGACCTTTTTTGGTGGGAGGATGATCAGGAGCAGAAAACCGACCGCATGAGTCTTTTGAACCTGAAAGATTCGTATCTGAATGACGGCATAGTATTAAAAAAGAGCCGTGAGAAAATTCTAAAAATGGCTGACTATATCATTCCTGGTCACGGCAGAGCATTTAAGCTACAATAGACTTGAATAGGGGCGAAATCGCCTTAAATTCAGTAATATATGTGTATATGAAGTCAAACAAGAAAAATGAGCCGCTTAGCGCATTAACCCACTTGATCGGGGCGGTGTTATCTGTGGCTGCTCTGGTTTTGATGGTTATTTTTGCGGCAACGAAAGGAACAGCAGTGCACGTTGTCGGTGTTTCTGTTTTTGGCGCCAGTCTGATAATTCTATATACAACGAGCACTTTGTATCATTTCTTTCCGCAGGAAACAAAAGTTAAAACTGTTTTCCAGCGATTAGACCACGCGATGATTTATTTTTTAATCGCCGGCTCCTATACGCCGATAACTCTGCTGATGCCTCAGCGGGTGTGGGGTTGGAGTATTTTCGGCGTGGTCTGGGCGATAGCAATCGCGGGAATAATTATGAAAAGTTTCGGTATTAAAATGACCGGCTGGCTCTCCGTGGTTATGTATATCGGCATGGGTTGGATGATTCTGATCGCGATCCATCCTCTGGCTCAGTGGCTTTCCCCCAATGCTTTGAAATGGCTGCTTGTGGGAGGAGTGATGTATACTGCCGGATGCCTGTTTTACGCACTGGATAAATACGTTCCGCGCACACGGTGGTTCGGGATGCACGAAATATTCCATCTCTTTGTGATTGCCGGAAGCTTCAGTCATTTTTGGATGATGATTAAATATGTGGTTTAGTTTAATATTTCTCTGATTGGGAAAATAGCTTGAAGAAAAATATGGATAATGTTTGGATAATTTATGCCCTGCTGTCCGCCTTTACCGCGGCACTCGTGGCGATTTTTGGCAAAATAGGATTACAGGGAATTGATACCAATGTGGCAACCGCGATCCGATCGGTGGTTATGGCGCTTTTTTTGATTGGCATTGTCCTGATTCAAGGTAAGCTGGTGGATATCAGACCGGCGTTAACCAATCACAAAGCACTGCTCTATATTATTCTGAGTGGCGTAGCCGGAGCGGTGTCCTGGCTTTTTTATTTTATTGCTCTGAAAAACGCGAAGGTATCGCAGATAGTACCGATTGACCGGCTGAGTGTGGTGTTCGCACTACTGCTGGCCTTTATCATTTTGGGAGAGAAGATATCTCTGCAGGCCTGGATCGGTGCGGTGCTCGCGGTGGTCGGCGGAATACTGATTGCACTGGGATAATTAAAATAAAATAAATATAAAAATATGTTGAATATTTATGTTGCACGGCACGGACAGGACGAAGATAATAGAAGAGGAATCCTGAACGGTAGGAGGAATATGGGTCTGACCAGCTTGGGTATGGAGGAAGCGAAATCAGTCGGTAAAAAAATAGCTAAACACCAAATCAGTTTTGACAGTATCTATTCATCTCCCCTAAGAAGAGCTCTGCATACTGCGGAGCTGATTGCGGAAGAAGCCAGCGGTCCCGAGCCTATTGTAATGGAGGATTTGATAGAAAGGGATTTCGGCGTGATGACCGGACTACCGCATTCCAGTATTATCCCCATGTGCTCACCGGACGTGATCATATCGGAATATGTTGACTACTTTCTATCTCCAAAGAACGGCGAAACCTTTCCGCAATTGATTGAGAGGGGAAAGAAGGTAATTGACAGTCTGCATAGCGCACATCCTGATGGAAACGTATTATTGGTTACACATGGTGACACCGGCATGATGATGTATAATGAATATTATAAATTGGATTGGATGAAAACTTTGAAAGAATTTTATTTTCATAACGCGGAAATAATTTTACTTTCTAAAAACGCATCACCAACAAACACGCACGTGTTCCGTGTAGACTAATAAAAATTTATGAAAATTATCAGCTTAAATGTCGGCATTAAAATAGACAACTCCAAAAAGGTTGGGGACTTTATAAAATCACAAGATCCAGATTTTGTTGCTTTGCAGGAGGTTATAAGGCATCTGGATGATTCAGTATATAAAATGTATAGATCAAAATCTGATATAGAAAGAGTGATTAGTAAAAAAATGCCATATTATTTTTTTGGCCCGCAGTGGATTACAAATGCAATGATAATGGGCGGAAAAATGCATCGAGATTTTAATGGATATGTAGAGCAAGGTAATGAAATAATATCAAAATATCCCATTGTTACTGCTACAAATGAACATTATTATAAAAAATATTCCTTGGAATTAGAATGGAATAAATTTTATACTGAAGATCATCCGAGATCAATGATAGTAGTAGAATATAAACTAAAAAATAGAAAATTACAAATAATAAATTTGCATGGTCTTTATTCCAGAAATAAAAAAGATAGTGAAAAAACAATTAATCAAACCAAATTCATATTAGAGGTTGTGAAAAGAAAAAAAATACCAACAATTATTGTCGGAGATTTTAATCTATTTCCGGAAACAAAAAGCATTAAAATGTTAGATAAAAAATTTAGAAACTTGATTAAAGAAAATAAAATTAAATCAACCAGACCAAAATTTAATGATGGGACTGATAAAGGTGAAAATGTCGTGGACTATATTTTTATTAACGACCAGATTAAGGTGAATAAATTTGAGGTTTTCAATACTACCATTTCAGACCATCTCCCATTAATATTGGATTTTGATATTAAATAGTATTAATTGTAAATATTATGTGGAGCTGTCCAAAATGCAGAAGAATGTTTCAAAGGGTCAGGCAACAGCATTCTTGCGCTACAAAACCACTAAGTGAGCATTTTAAAAATAAGCCGGAAGCTTTCAATTTATATAAAAAACTTTTAAGTGTAATTAAAATAAAAGTCGGGAAGTATAAAGTCATTTCAATTCCTTGTTGTATTCATCTATTCGGCAAATATGACTTTTTAGTAATATTACCAAAGAAGGATGGAATAATAGAAATACGAATTGCACTAGACCGCGCTATTAAGGATAAGCGTATTGTTAATTGTGTCCCGCTTTCCTCAAAGTGCTACAAGAACTGCCTGAATATAAATTCGCCTGCGGATATTGACTCAAAACTGATCGGGTGGATTAAAGAATCATACAGTTTAAACCAAAATTAGATAATATATATTTGAAATGTGCTATAATTATCAATAGATGTAAATTTTAACCTATAATTTTATGCCTGAAAATAATCAAATACCCGTTCAGCCGGTCAAACCAAAATGGAGCTACAACTGGCTGATCGCAACATTCGCGTTTGTTATATTGGTTGCCGTAATTTTGTACGGCATTTTTTATTATTTTGGTGATGAAAAGAAAAAAGAACCGGTATTTGTGCCGGTAAGTCTGGAGTTTGCTGATAATAATTTTAATCTGACAGCGGATAACCAGGACCGGCTTGGTGTGACTAAAGATACACAGTTTACGCTGACCAGCGCGGAATCTATAACAAAAGATTTAGTTGAAAAAAGCCTGACTGTTAATCCGCAGGTGGAGTTTGCCGTGCAGGAAATCAATGCCAATGAATTTAAAATCGTGCCGGCCACTCAGCTGGAAGACGGGGCGATTTATCAGTTCAAAGTTGCAACAGCGGTAAATGCAGATTCCGGTGTGAGTGAAAATCAGGGCAGGGAATATAACTGGGCATATCAGATTAAAACACCGCTAAAAATTTTAAATACTTTGCCCGGTGACCAGACTACTTCAGTACCTACTGATTCAGGAATTGAGGTAACTTTTTCCACAGATACCTTTAAGGATTTTGATAAATATTTTGAAATCAGTCCGGCAGTTGAAGGAACCTTTGAACAGCATAAAAGAACAATGGTGTTTGTGCCGAAACAGCTTGATTATGAAACTCTGTACCGTGTCACAGTAAAAGCCGGTTTGCCGTTTGAAGGTACTGACGATGTGCTGGCCGAAGATTATGTGTTTCAATTTGAAACCAGTGACAGAAGTTCTTTGTCCGAGCAGTATTTTAGTTTCAGCAGAACCTTGAACAGTTTTGGCACGGAATCAGCCCCGGTGTTTGAAGTATATAATTATCCGCAAGGCACAGAGCGTGAATTTGTATTGTATCAATTTGCAGGCTTTGACCAGTTCAAGGAATCATTGAATTCATATTTAGCCTATCCCGGCTGGGCATATTATGCTCGCCGTAATCAGCAATATCCGGTTGACGGTCTGACCGAAGTGGCGCGTTTTTCAGCAACACCGGAGGAATATTCGTACAATAATTATCTGGTTTTTCCGGAAAATATAAGTGCCGGTTATTATATCGTTCAGACTGTCGTGGACAATCAGCCGGTTCAGGCCTGGGTTCAGATCAGCAATCAGGCGGCTTACAGCACGGTCAGTGAAACCCAGACTTTACTTTGGATTAATGATATAGCAACGCATACCCCGGTGGTCGGAGCGGTTATTACCTTGTCAGAAAATGACCTTTCAGAAGTAACCAACGATCAAGGGGTGGCGTATTTTTCCACTCCGGATCAGATAAAAACGAGCCAGCCGGATAAGTCTTACTATTTTACGATTACCGGGTCAAATGGTGACCAAACAATCGTGCCGGCAACCAGTGAAAGTGGATACTACGGTTATAGCGATTGGTATGGGGGAAGTACAGCGTCTAAATTTTGGGATTACTTATATATTGACCGGCCGTTGTACCAGAAAACGGATACGGTAAAATTCTGGGGATTGGCAAAACCGCGTGATGACCAGAATCAGCCGAGCACTGTCACGGCTAAATTAAGCGGGTATGATTATCAGCCGTACAGTTATGAACAAATAAGCATCGCAGAAAAAAGTATCGCTGTTAATGCCAGCGGTACTTATATCGGTGAAATTCCATTTGAGAATCTGGAACCCGGCTATTATCAGCTGAGCATTTATCTCGGTGAAGCTATGTTAAGCACTAAACAGGTGTACATAGAGGACTACGTCAAATCGCATTATACGTTGGATACCGAGATTGAAAAAAAAGTTGCGCTAATCGGTGAACCAAATACTGTCAGCGTAAATTCACAGTTTTTTGACGGCACAGCAGTACCGAATATCGCCGCAAATTATAACAGTATGTTCGGCTCCGGCACAATCACCACAAATGAAACCGGTGATGCTTCTTTTCAGGTTACACCGACCGCACAGCCGGACAATCCTCATGTAGATTACATATCAGTATCCGCATCAGGAGCGGAAAATGCCGAGATTTCCAGCTCGCTGAGGTATAAGATATACAATTCAGATTTATGGTTGAATGTTGAAACAGAAGCAGCGGACCAGACCGCCACTATTAATACGGATTTACATTATCTGGATTTTGCTGCAATGAACGCGGATGATTATGATATCTGGTCTGAACAAGTACTTGGCGACCCAGTAGCAAATCACCAAATTACAGGAACAATTAAAAAGGTGATCTACGATAAAGTAGAGTCCGGTCAATATTATGACTTTATAAATAAAGTTACCAGAAAAACTTATACTTACAATCGCAGATTGGAACCGGCGCAGGATATTAATATAACTACAGATGCGCAGGGTGACGCGAGTTATACATTCACAATGGATGAAAATCAGGAATATGAAATAGACCTGCAATATACTGATTTTGCCAACCGGACGATCGGCGTCAACAGAGGAATCTGGAACGGTATCCATTACTACGGGTCATCAGAAACCGGACTTATGCTTCAGAATACCGATGATAAAGACTATCAGCTGGGCGAGCAGGCGAATTTTTCTCTGTATAAACAGGATGTTACACTTCCGGTAAATGACCCAAGTAATACCTATCTGTTTTATCAGGCCAGACAGGGTGTACGTGAATACAGCGTCCAGAATGATCCCAAATACGCTTTTGATTTTCAACAGCAGAATATCCCGAATACGTATGTATATGGTATTTGGTTTGACGGAAAAAATTATGAAACATCTAACCAGTATTATTACAATACCGTACAGGCTGTTTTTGACACATCCAGTCAGGTTCTAGATATCGCAGTCCAGTCGGATAAATCTAAATACGAGCCGGGTGAAGAAGCGGTGCTGACGATTAACACAAAAAACGCGGGCGGTGAGCCGGTGTCCGCCAAAGTAAATGTAAACTTGGTGGATGAAGCAATTTACAATTTGCGGGAGGATGTTGCCAATCCGATTGCTGATATATATGAAACAGTTGACAGCGGTATTTATCAATCATATGTTTCACACGAAGCAGTATCATTTGATGTAGCTGCGGAACGGGGTGGCTGTTTTGTTCAGGGTACGCCGGTGCTGATGGCCGACGGCTCAACTAAACCGATAGAACAGATTAAGGAGTCCGATCAGATTTTGACGCGGTCCGCGGAAAACAATCCGAAAATGGTTCCGGCACGCGTCAGTAAGACCTTTGAGCATTTAGTTGATGAGTATTTGATTATTAACAATGAACTGAAAATAACGCCGAATCACATACTGTGGGTTAATAACAGCTGGCAGCAGGCGGGGAATATTGTAAAAGGAGATTGGCTCTTAAATGCTGAAAATCAGCGCGTAATAGTTGAAACAATCACTAAAAAAACTAATCCGGTTTTTGTCTACAACCTTAGTGTTGACCGGTATCATACATTTATTGCCTCTGATATTTATGTGCATAATGATAAAGGCGGAGCACGCAAGAATTTCCAGGACGCTGTTTTGTTCTCGGAAGTTGAAACAAATAGTCAGGGCAAAGCAACCGTAAAATTTACACTGCCGGATGATATTACTTCCTGGAGGGTTACCGCTCAGGGAATTACGGATAATCTTCAGGTTGGTGTGACTACGGAAAAGATTCCGGTATCGCTGCCGTTTTTCGTGGAAACAAATTTGGCAAAGGAATATCTGGCTAATGATCGCCCTACCGTTGAATTATTAGCTTACGGTGACGGCTTGGTAAGCGGAGATAGCGTTGAGTTCAAAATAAAAAATGAAGCGTTAAATCTTGACGAGACAGTAAACGGTACGGCTTTCGTTCCGACCGAAGTAAATCTGCCGGTAATGCCGGTCGGCGCTTATGATATTGAGATTATAGGCAAAATTGACGGTAATCAGGATTCAATCATAAAGACAGTAAACGTAATTGAAGGACATTGGCAGCAGGAAAAAGTTGACTTCAGCATGCTATCTGAAAATATGGATATAGAAGGAAATGCCGCCGGTCAAACGACACTGGAATTCATGGATAAAAACAGAGGGTACTTCTACCAGGATTTGGTTGAATTATATTATTCCTGGGGCGAGCGTGTGGATCAGGGGTACGCAAAATATATGGCCGCATCTCTTATGAATCAGTATTATGGTGATCAGCAACCGCTTCCGGGATTTGACGGAGGATTGTATCAGAGGTCTGACGGGGGAATTGCCATATTGCCTTATGCTTCGTCGGAAATATTATTGTCAGCGCATCTTTCCGGACTGGCGCCGGATGAATTTGATCGGAGCGCATTAATTAATTATTTCAATTTAAAGCTTTCTGATCAGGGCGCAGGGATGGATGAAATAGTCTGGTCACTGTATGGTCTGGCCAATCTCGGTGAGCCGGTTTTGAACAGTATTATTGATGTATTAGACAATCAGAGTGTTAACCAGCAGCAGTCGCTGTATCTGGCACTGGGCGCGGAACGTCTGGGTGCCGGCGAATATGCGCGGTCCTTGTATAAAAAGATTGTTGCTGAAACTGCGGAGGAATTTGACTCATACATCCGGCTGAAAATCGGCGAGGATGAGGATGATTATCTGCAATACACAATGCTGGGTGCTCTTTTAGCCAGCAGAATAAACGAGGACAGCGAGGAACAGCTGTTTTCCTATGTCCGCGCCAATTGGCCGGAAGACATTCTGATCAATGTTGAAAAACTAATGTACCTGCAATCGGCAATTCCGAAATTGGCAGTCGGTCCGGTAGGCTTTACCTATACAGTGGGTGAGCGAACGGAAAATGTTTCTCTGGAAAAAAATGAGCGTTATGCCGTATCTGTTTCACCGGATGAGCTGGCGGAAATAAGTTTCAGCAATATTACCGGAACGGTCGGTGTGATCAGTTATTATAAACAGCTTGCTGATCCCGCGAATTTGACTGTTGATCCACAAGTTGGTATCACTCGTTCGTATTCCGTAGTCGGCAAGGCGGAGGCAACAAATTTTGCAGAAGGCGACATTGTACGGGTCACGCTGAACGGCACAATTAACGCCAACGCGATTGATGACGCATATCAGGTTACTGATTATGTACCGGCCGGGCTGGCGATTGTTACTAATCCTTATCAGAGCATGTTTAACGGAGATTATGACGCCAGTTGGCCGTATCGCGTTGATGGTCAGAAAATCAGCTTTCTGTTATGGAAAGACTGGAACAAGCCGATCGTGTATTATGCCCGCGTACGCAACAAAGGTGTGTTTCAGGCGGAGCCGGCGATGATTCAGGGCTTCCGCGCGAAAAGCAGTATTAACATGCTATTTGCGTCCACTCAAATTGATATTCAATAAGCATAATTTAGTAAAAATTTACCCGGCAGTAATTCTGATTATTATCGCAGGCTTTGTTTGGTTAATTGCCGATTCACAAGCTGTACGGAGATATAATCTGAATCAGAAAATGAATTCCTCTCAATTTTTTTCTGATGATTTTTATTCCTCATTGAATAGACTGCCGATTACCGATGAGTGCAACAAAGAATTCGGCGCCGGAATTACAACACACCACCGGCTGGCAAGCAGTTTAGTTGATCAATTTTTTCGCTGTATTCAAAAAAACACATCGCCGAAAACTATCATCCTAATCGGACCGAATCATTATTTGGGCGGGAGTAGGGGAATAATAACTGCGCGGAACAGTTGGCAGACGCCGTTTGGGAATTTGCCCGCTGATTCGGAAAATATACAAAATCTGGCATCCAGTATATCAGTTGAAGTAAATGATACGGTAGTGGAACATGATCATGCGATTGCATTTATTGTTCCATATATCAAATACTATCTGCCGCAGGCTAAAATTATCCCGTTGTTATTGCGTTATGATTTTGGCGAGCGGGAGCTAGATGGATTTATTGAAAAACTATCAGGAATTTTGGACGATAATACAGTAATAATCGGATCTATTGATTTTTCACATTACCTCACTTCTGCACAAGCTTCAATCAATGATGAAGAAACAAAACAAATTATTTATGCAAGGGATCTACAAGAAGTGTATCAGAACGGCGATGAACATTATGATTCGGCACCGGGAATTTTTATGATATTATCATTATTGAAAAATGAAAATATTGTGTCAACATATGAATTAAACCATGCATCTTCTGCAGAATTTACGCCGGCAACGCAAAATATTACCACATATTTTAATTGGTTATTTTATTAAACATATTTGAAATCATACATGGAAATTAAACCTGGAAAATATATTCACTATAAGGGCGGGAAATACGAGGTAATCGGAATTGCTAAGCATAGCGAAACATTAGAGGATATTGTTGTATATAAAGCTTTATACAATTCTGATGAATTTGGAAGTAATTCTTTATGGGTTAGACCAAGTAAGATGTTTTTTGAAGTGATTACTGTAAATGGGAATAAAGTTCCCCGTTTCAAATATATTGAATAATGAAAATTGATGTTTGGCTAGTAATAGAGCTTTATTGTAAAAATTGGGCGATTATTTTTATTACTGTGCTATAATTACCGGACGCAAATTATGCTTTTGCGCAACGAATAGACGGCAAAACCGTAACCTGCTCTGGAAGGAGAAAAAATGGAATTGATTCCCAAACTTAGAATCGGGGAATTGGTTTCAAATCTCCCGATCATTCAAGGTGCGATGGGTGTGTACGTTTCAAGACATCCTCTTCCCGGCGCCGTCATTAAGGAGGGCGGTATCGGTACTGTGTCCAGTATCTGCTTTCTTGCCCACGCGAGGAACTTTGTTGAGCTGGCAAATGAAGCGCTGACTAAAGAGATCCGAGCGTGCAAAGAAGGTGGCGTAGCCGGTGCCCCACTAGCGGTCAACGTGATGGAGGTACTTGGCAACGCGCTTGAGCTGATCAAAACAGCAGTGGCGGAAAAGATCCGCATGCTGGTGGTCGGTGCCGGATTGTGGATTGACCTTCCGCGTCATGTGGAAGATCCGGGCGTTGCCTTGGTTCCGATGTTCGGTAATGTGCGTGCTGCCGGTCTGGTCCTGCGCAATTGGGACCGCAAATACGGCCGGATTCCCAGTGCGGTAATAGTGGAAGGACCGCTGGCCGGCGGGCATCTGGGCCATTCGCTTGCGGATCTGGCTGATCCGACAAATGTCTGTCTTGAAAGAATCCTTCCTGCTGTCTTGCGGGTGATTGAGCCATACGAGCAAAAGTATGGCATCAAAATCCCGGTCATAGCGGCTGGTGGGGTTCATGACGGACACGACATTGCCCGTATGCTTCGTCTGGGAGCGTCCGGCGTGCAGATGGCCACTAATTTCGTCGTTTGCGATGAATGTTCAGTGCATCCCAATTTCAAGAGGATGTATCTGGACTGCAGCGAAGAAGATCTGCAAATCATCAAAAGCCCGGTTGGAATGCCGGGCAGAGCAATCAATAATCCGTTCCTGCGTGGGATGGCTACTGGTGTCGCTACCAAAGTTGTGTGCCCTTTTCACTGCCTCAAATCGTGCAAAAGAGAGCAAGCGCTCTACTGCATTGCTGAGAGGCTGTTGATGGCATACAACGGTGACGTAACCAACGGATTGGTTTTCGCCGGTGCCAAGGCTCATCTGCTGAAGCAGACTACGACCGTCCGCGGATTGTTCCGGGATTTGCTGGACGATCTCAGGCAGGAGGGATTTGTTCCTTCGGTTCAATTGACATGATTACCCGCGCCGTATACCTGGTTGGTCGTCCGGCGCTTTTTTATTAGGTGTATATTTTCATTTGTCCCGATTTTTGCTAAAATAACAGCATGAATATCAATAAAATAGAGCTGGTTAAATCCGATGAACGCGGTGTAATTCTGAACTGCGGGAAGTCCAATTTTATTGCCCGTAGAAAGGGGTCTGTAAGTGCCGACCATTCCCATAATGAGAATGAGGTGATCTATTTGGTCAAAGGTGAAATTGAACTGACCATTGCGAATGAGACTCAAACTGTTAAGTCACCGTCAAAGTTTGTAATATCACCAAATGTATACCATAAATTAATTGCATTAACAGATATTGAATTAATTATTGACCGCAACTGATTATGCATCACTGGAAATTCAACAAGATAATTAAATACATTGTAGAGCGAGGGATTGAAGCGGTTAATAAAAATACCGACGAATTTCCGGTCACAATTGATTATTTGGCGATTTTCGCCAAAGATGAGGCGGAATATCACGACATGATTGAATTTACGCGTGAAATGGGCGAAACAGTAAATAAAAGCATGGCTAAAACAGGAAAGACCATTTTACTGAAAAATCCGGTAGAAACTGAAGCCGGACTTTTGAAAGTAATAAAAATCCGGAAGCCTGACGCTACCCGCCCGCAGCGCGGAGCCCCGGATTTTAAAGTAGGCGATTATCGGGAATTTAAAAATAAATATTTGATGTCAAACAGTAATTTTACGCTTATGCAACGAACGGATTATGAAATGATTGAACTAAAAGGGATTGACGTACTGGTATATTTTCCGAGCAAATTATTTGATGAAAGAAAAAAATAATATGGAAAAATATTTGGAGGAATTTTTTGCTGAGTGGAGAGGGGAAAAATAAGTGCATAGATTAAATTCAAAATTGATTGCTCCCTGCGGTATGAATTGTGGAATCTGTCTGGGGTATTTACGAAAAGACAATACATGTCATGGTTGCAGGGATATGAACAGGAATAAATATTGCAGGAAATGCATAATCAGAAACTGCGCAATACTTAAAAAGAACAAATGGAAGTTCTGCTCAAGTAAATGCCAAAACTATCCATGCCGGCGGCTGAAAAATCTTGATACAAGGTATAAAACCAGATATGGAATGAGTATGCTTGAAAACCTGCAGTTTATCCGAGAGCAGGGGATTAGAAAATTTGTAGCAAATGAGCAAATACGTTGGACATGTAAAAAATGCCATGAAGTTGTATGTGTTCACCGCCCGGCTTGCTTAAATTGCGGAAAAAAATAAGTAAATAAAAAAATATGAATAAAAATAGTGGAAAAGCGGGGCTCCTAAATCATTATTTTATGCCAGATGATGTAAGACTATTTGACTACAATCAAATATTTTCTGTTTCTTCTATGTGGGTTGAATTAGGTATGAAAGATACAATCGCGACATATGATTTGATGGTTCGCGGACTGCCGGAAAATAGAAATTTTCTGCTGTTCGGCGGATTGGAGGAAATTCTAGAAAATATTGTCAATTGGAAATATACGAAATCTGAAGTTGATTTTTTATTGAAAATAAAAAGTATAACGCCGAAAATGGCGAAGCTGATGCGAAACTTCAAATTTAATGGTGACATTTATGCTATGAAAGAGGGGACGGTGTTTTTTTCTAATGAGCCGGTCGTTCGCCTTGACGGCCCAATCTGGCAGATTAATTTATTTACTTTCTTTTTAATAAACGCACTTACGTCCAACACAATCTTTCTTTCAAAAATTGCTAGAAATGTATTAGCTACCCAAGGGAAATATGATCTTATTGTTTGTTCCTCAACGCGTGCACATTCAAATGAATCTTCCCTGAAATTTGGTAGAGCAGCCTATTTACTCGGCGGTCCATCCGCACTTATTCCGGCCTTTGCCAGAAAGTTCAATTTGCCTCATGTAAATGTTAGCACAAAGGCTTACCATGCATTTATAAAATCATTCCCGTCTGAAATTGAAGCAATGAGGTCGGCGATGCGTATATTTGAAAGACTGGATTTTATGATTGATACGTATGACTATAAGCAAGGTGTTAAAAATGTAATTACTGTTGCCAGGGAATTAAAAAAACAGAAGAAAGGTCATGTTATTGGAAATGTTTGCATAGACAGCGGTAAAGATGCTTACGATTTTTTGAAACAATCAAAATATGTAAGAAATGAATTGGATAAATCCGGCTTTACTAAAATAGGGATAACCGTTGCCGGTAATTTTGAGGAGAAGAAAATAGCAATATTAGCAAAAAATAACGCACCTATCTCAAGTATTCTGGCTTGCACAGAATTAGTAACATCGGCAGATGCTCCGAAACTTGAGTCGGTCCTGAAACTAGCAGAAAGACGGGATGGGAAAAAGATAGCGTACAGTGCAAAATTGGCTCCAGGAAAAGAAAGTTATCCGGGGAGGAAGCAGGTTTTTAGATTATTCAAAAATGGTAGAATGGTTAAAGATACGATTGCTCATGAAAAAGAAAGGTTTGGCACGCCACTACTTCAAAAAGTAGTAAGCAAAGGAAGATTGGTATATAAACTGCCGAACCTTGATAGTATTAAACGGCATATTACGAAACAAATTAATTCATTACCAAATAAATTGAAAGATGTAAATAAGAAACACGAATATCCTGTGTCAGTCAGTCCGAAGCTTGAAAAAATTATGAATACACTAAGAAGAATACATAAGAATTGATAATTAAATTTAATACGAATATGTTACAAGAATTCAAAAAATTTGCGCTAAAGGGCAATGTCATGGATATGGCAGTCGGTGTCATCATCGGTGCCGCCTTTGGTAAGATTGTCAGCTCATTTGTATCGGACGTCATAATGCCACCGATCGGTGTTTTAACCGGTGGTGTAAATTTTGACGGACTATTTATTACATTAAAAAAGGCAACCGATACCACCGCAGCTGTCAATCTGAATTACGGATTATTTATCAATGCAATCATTGATTTCCTAATAATTGCTTTTGTAATATTTCTTGCTGTTAAACAGATTAATAAATTGAGGAAAAAGGAAGCAGAAAAACCCGTTGCTCCGTCCGAGGAAATTTTACTGCTGCGGGAAATTAGAGATTCATTAAAAAAATAGGTTAAGCATTTAATTATTTTAACCTTGCGTATATGAGCGATATATATTCAATATTAGGTTGGGGATCACCGGTTGGAACTGGTCTATTCTTGGTTTTTTTAGGACTATTTATCTTCTTACTGGCGCACTCCGACCGTAAAAAGTAAATGGCTAGTATTAGCCACGACTTGCCAAAATTAGAAAAAAAATGTATACTATAGTTACTAAAATAACAAATATGCTATTTTGGCTTAAAACAAAAACAGAGAATAAAAACCTGCAAATGATCGGATTGGCGTTGTTTGTCGCCAGTTTTTTGTTTATTCCGAAAATTGCGCATCTGGATGACAGTCAAACAGTAACGGAAGAAGAAAAACAGCAGATTATTACTGAAACAAATCAGCAAATAAACGAAAAACAGGCTCAAATAGATGAGCTGCAGAAGAAGATAGATCAGTACAAGGAAAATATCGCAATTAAGCAAAGAGAGCAGGCAACTATTCAAAGTGAGGTATCGCTGATTAGTGATCGGATTGCAAAAAAGGAGGCAGAAGTTGAAGCAAAACAGGCAACAATTGAAAAACTGGAATTAGAAATAGCCGACCTGCAGAATAGGATAGGGGAGAAGTCTACTGAAATCGGAGGTGAGAAACAGGATCTCGGAGAAATTATTAGGGAAATGTATGAATATGATCAAAAAACATATTTGGAAGTTGTGATAGCAAATAAGAATTTCTCAGATTATTTCCTGCAGCTGCAGTATATTGAGGAGCTTGGTAATAAAACAAAAGATTCGCTTGATACATTGCAGAATCTTAAGGACACCTTAATTCAGCAGAATGCCAGTTTAGATGAAAAAAAAGCTGATATGGAACTGGAAAGAAACAAGTTGGTTGCTGATCAGCAGGACTTGGAAGGAGAAAAGTCATATCAGGATAATCTGCTGTATCAAACGCAGATGGATGAAGATAAGTTTCAAAAACTGGTTGATGAAGTAAAAGCTGAACAGAACAAAGCAAATTCCACAATTACGGATCTTGAAAGAGAAATGCGCAACAAGTTAGAAGGAGAATCTTATGATGGAAGTGGAGCTGACATAATCGCTGGTACTTCTACATTATCATGGCCTGTTGATCCTTCACTTGGTATATCATGTGGTTTTCATTGTGGCGATTATCCGTTTGCAAGATGGTTTCAGCATAATGCGATTGATATTAGGACACCGCAGGGAACAACACTAAGGGCGGCCGCCTCAGGTTATGTTGCAATTGCGAAAGATGCGGGACTAGGTTACAGTTATATATTAATTGTGCATGGGGATGGTCTAGCAACAGTTTATGGCCATGTCAGTAGGATTGATGTTGCGCCTGACCAGTTTGTCCGTAGGGGAGATGTAATTGGTGCCACGGGAGGAATGCCGGGTATGCCAGGGACAGGAAGTTTTAGTACGGGAGCGCATCTTCACTTTGAAGTTCGAGTTGACGGTATACCGGACGATCCAATGAAGTTTTTACCATAATTTATTTCTTTTTATTTATTGTCTGGCTGTAAATATAAAAAGGGGACCTAAATGGTCCCTTGTATTTTGATATGTGTGGCGTCGTTTAATAAATCTTATAAGACGCCTAAATATACCTATTTTAAATACGGGTCTGATAATGCCTTATATTTGGATATTTCTTTAACAAATGTATCAAAAGAAAGCAATTCAACATTTATGTTCTTATTTACTTTCAATGTTTTAGTTCTTTCTTCAATTATGGAGTTGGATATTTCTTTATTTGAAACAACCAAATATATTTTGTATGGGAAATTCTTATAGGTATTAATCTTGTGAATTATATTATTAGTGAAATGACTTATTTCAGTATCTGGAAAAAATACATCAACAGCATATTTGCCATTCTTGTGATAAACAATAAAGTCAACTTTTAATGTCGTATCATCTACTACAACCCGTGCCTGATTATGGACAAATGGTTCATGGTAATAATCATTAAGAACAACATATACTTCTTGTTCAGCATTGAATCCTCTATCCCATAGTATCTTTGATTTTCTGCTTCTAGTTGCACCTTTTGTATAATTCGTTTCAGTTAAACCAAGCTCTTTTCTAATGTTTGTTATTCCACCAAATTTCCTTTCCAGGGTTTTAACAGTAGGAAGATAAGTGCAGTTTTTCATATCTGATGCGACTGGCCATCTATTATTTTCTTTATAATATTGTCTGAAGCCAGATAAAATATTATCAATATTCCAGGATACATGAAACTTATCATATCCATTTGGTATATTGATTAATCCATTTTCTTGTTTATAGTACTTTGGATGCATACCTATTCCATCACATAGACCTTTTCACCGAATCTGAGATCAATATAATCTATATTCTCTCTTGCTGCCTGATCCGGCGCTTTTTTTTGTAAATATATTTTTAATCTTTCCAGCTGGGTTGCAATATCATCATTTACGGTAAAATATGCTTTCCAGCCTTCAGTGGTTAAAACCGCTATATCTTGTACCGCCTTTACTAAATCACATTCAATTGAGCTATTGACGTTGCTATTGGCAGGATCAGACCTGTTTACATTCTGATTAGAACGATTGGTGTTAAGCGTGGCTTTGTTTATATTGCTATTAGACGAATTAATATTACTATTCAGGTCATCTGTATCATCTTTTTCCTCTTTTGTACTACAAGTTGTCTCCGGAATCAAAAACCTTTCAATCTCAACATTTGTTTTATCCTTGAAACGATCCTTGATAATAATTACCGCATTGACCAGTTCAGGTGATATGATTTGGTCCTTTAATTTGATTATTCGTTTATTCAGATCTTCAATTTTTGGAAAATACGCCCTCACTTCCGCTTCCGGTACTACATGTGTTACTACCCCCTGAAGATCCATATAATAAAACGCTCTTTCAGTTATGAGTGTCAGGTTGGGAATTTTTTCCTTAAGCCGGACGATTAATTTATTTGGAAATCTTTTTGTGATTGTAATCTCGTCCAGAACAAATGCGTCCCACAGTTTCTGCTGAGCCTCATCAACATCGTAAATGAAAAAATTACTCTGTTTAAAAACCAGAAATCTATGCTCACTAAATGACTTATTAACTTCGTTGCTAATCGTTTCGTAAGTCAGCTCCTGATTGCCGGTAACATCAATAACCCTGATCGTAAAATAGGCTGAATAAAAAAAGAAATAGATTAATCCCCCGATGACAAGCAATAATGCTATTATCCTGGGTCGGGTTATGAGTCGCAAAACACTGACCTGCTGTTTCTTTTTTTTGAAATAAGGATTTTCATAAACCGGTTTGTTTACGACTTTGATTTCCCTTTTGCGGAAACCCCGGGCTCTTTTTAATTTCAGTCTATTACGGAACATTATTATTTGTTTTCTTTATACCAATCTTTTTTTGGTTTATAGGATGTTAACGATTGTCGGGAATCCTTAAACCTTTCCAGTGCCAGTTGAATCAGTTTATCAATCAGTTTCTGATACGAAATACCGGATGCTGCCCATAATTTGGGATACATGCTGATTGAGGTAAATCCGGGGATCGTATTCACTTCGTTTAAATAGATTTTTCCAGTTTTTTTATCAATCAGGAAATCAACCCGTGCCATACCGGCACAGTCCAGAGTTTGATAAGCCTTGATTGCCATTTTTTTAATACTATCCGCTGTCTTCTTGGAAAGTTTTGCAGGGATGATGGATCTGGATTTATCGTCAACATACTTGGCATCGTAATCGTAGAATTCATTACTGGGAATTATTTCACCCGGAACAGATGCTTGCGGGTCATTATTCCCTAATACGCTCACCTCTATTTCTCTCGGTTTTTTAAGACCCTGCTCAATCAATAGCTTTCTATCATACCGTGAGGCCTCTAAAATTGACGATACAAGGCCTTTTTGATCGTTTGCGAGCCCTATTCCCACAGAAGAGCCCAGATTAGCAGGTTTTACAAATATCGGGTATTTGAGGGTTTTACGGATTGCTGAAATAAGCTTGTTTTGACTCGCTGCCCATTCTGTTCTAAGGAAACTGACATACGGCAGAACCGGCAGTCCGGCCTGCATAAATAACTGCTTGGACACTACCTTGTCCATCGCAACTGATGATGCTAAAACGCCGGCGCCGACATACGGGATATTTGCCAATTCCAACAGTCCCTGCAGTGTTCCATCCTCGCCGTACGGCCCGTGAATTATCGGGATGATAACATCCAATCCTAATACACTTTCCTTTGCACCAGATTTAGACATCTGTACCAGTCCCTGTTTGGTGGAATCCGGAGTCACCATTTTTTCAAATTTAGGCAGAATTTTTTTTGTCCCGGCTTTTAGTGTTGCAAACGCAGTCGTGCCGGCGATCCATTTTCCGGCTTTAGTTATGCCTATCGGGATAATTTCGAATTTCTTTCGGTTAAGGGAGTTTATAATACTTTCAGCAGATACTATTGATACTTCATGTTCTCCGGATCTTCCGCCGAAGATCACCCCTACTCTAATTTTTCTCTGGCTCATTTTAAGCGTCGTAAAATATTAAATGACTATTCTAGGAATTTGAGAATTTATCCTTGTAACGACCTCATAATTAATTGATTTGGTATCCGAAGCAATCTGGTCGGCAGTTATTTCCTGCTTGCCTTGTCGGCCAATTATCACAACTTCATCCCCTACCTCCGCTGAGTCCGCTGCAGATACATCAATGATGGTCAGATTCATACACACCTTGCCGATTACCGGGCATTTTCTGCCACCAACTAGCACAATACCCTTATTGGAAAGCTGTCGGCTATAACCTTCATTATAACCGATCGGCAAAATCGCAATTACCGAATCCTTTTTTAATTTATATGAGCATCCGTAGCCGATCAGTGATCCTTTGGGCAGATGCTTAATTTGTATTATTTTAGTTTTCCAGGATAAAACCGGCTGTAACTCAAAATCAGGAAATTTTTTATGCACCGTAATTTCATTATTTTCCGAAGGCCATAAACCGTAAACAGCTATACCCACGCGAACCATGTTGAAATGAGTATTGGCGGAGACAAGTGTTGCCGCACTACACGCGGCATGCGGTATGGAAATTTTTATCCCCATCCTTTGGAGCGAAAACAGCAAATTACGGAACTTTTCTATTTGTGAATTTGTGAAAGTCCAGTCATTATTTTCCGAATCAGCAAAATGAGTAAAGACGCCGATGATTTTAATCATGTTCAATTTTGAACACTTTTCAATAAAATCAGTTGCCTCATCTGCCAGTATGCCGAGCCTAGATGTCCCTGTGTCAATTTTAATGTGAATTTTAGCAATAATATTCAAACTACCCGCTAATGCTGAAATTTCTTCTGCTGTTTCAAAGTCATAAACCACCAAATCAACATTCTGTTCAATTAGTTCTTTAATCTGCCCTTTTTCATAATAGCTCAAGACAAGGATTGGAGTATTTAATGATTTACTCCTTAGCAGTAATGCCTCGGTTCCATTTACAACCCCTAAATAATCAACACCTGCTTCTGACAATATGTTAGCGACCTCAACAATGCCGTGTCCGTAGGCATTGCTTTTTATAATCGGCATCAATAGAACATTCGGTCCTGTCAGCTCTTTGAATTGGGCAAGATTGTGTTTAAGCGCTTGTGAATCAATTTCTATCCATGTAAGATTTTCAGACATCATTTATTTTTGTTTTATTAATTCCAAACCGCCCAAATACGGCTGCAATTTCTCGGGTACCGCTACACTGCCGTCGGCCTGTTGGTTTTGCTCCAGAATTGCCGGAAATATTCTACTGGTAGCCAAGCCAGATGCATTCAGTGTGTGTACAAATATACTTTTAGCATCCTTACCTTTGTATCGGATATTTCCGCGTCGCGCCTGATAATCTAATGCATTGGAAATACTGGAAACTTCTTTATAGGTATTCATACTAGGAATCCAAACTTCAATATCAACCGTTTTAGCCATGGCGCTTGAAGTATCGCCCGCCGCCAGTTGTACAGTATTATAATGCAGGTTCAGACCCTCAACAAGTTCCTGCGCGTTTTTAACCAGCTCTTCAAACGACTGCCAGGAGTCTTCCGGTTTCGTGAGATGAAACATTTCAATTTTATTGAACTGATGGCCACGTATCATTCCACGCTCCTCTGTGCGATATGCGCCCGCCTCCTTTCTAAAGCATGTTGAAAAGGCAAAATACTTTAGCGGCAATTTACTGACATCCAAAACTTCGCCGGCATGGTAATTACCCATCATCATTTCACTGGTTGCATTCAAGCAGAGTTTATCATCATCAGTCCAGTAGAGATCATCTTTAAATTTCGGCAGATGACCGGAAATATAAGCTGAGTTCTGATTTAAAAGGTACGGCGGAATCATGAATTGGTAATCAGGATGTGCTCTATGATAGTCTATAAAGTAATTTAATAGCGCCCATTCAAGTAAAGCGCCGGTACCGGTATACGCCCAAAACCCTGATCCGGACATTTTGGCTGACCGTTTGTAGTCTATCAGACCTAAATTAGTTGCGATTGCTACGTGGTCCTTCGGCTTGAAATCAAATTTCGGTTTTTCAGCGAAAGTGCCGATAATTTTATTATTTTCTTTTCCGCCCGCGACTACGTCTTCGGCGGGAATATTCGGAAGCGCGCCAATTAATGAATTATAGTCAGATTCTAACTGTTCAAGTTTTAAATCCAGCTGCTTGATTTCTAAACCGGTTACCTTCATCAGCTTTACCGTGTTCTGATCCGGTTTTGTTTTGGACGCCTTGTTTCTTTTGGCCTGCAGTTCCTCCTTTTTGGTCAAAATTGTCCGACGTTCCACATCAAGTTTAATAATTTTATCTAAATCAAAATCTTTTTTCTCCAGACGTTTGAGCAAAGCTTTTTCAACTTCTTTTTTATTTTCAGTTATATATTTAATGTCCAGCATATATTTAAAGATACTTGATTATTTCTTCAATATTTTTTCTCCGGTTGTCAATTTGATAATACTCATCCTTGCTAAGATCCATTAAGTATTTTTTATACGTATCTTCAATGAATAGCGCGCGATATGGAAATCCTGGTGGGAAGTATTTATGCGCTTTATCGGTAAGTTCGCCATGAATAGCATGGTGCACAGTGTGTATTTGATCCGGAGATTTTACTAAACAGGTAACGGAAGTAAAATGCGCCGATCTTTGTTTTGGTGGAATATCCTGAATCTTTTCTTTTAATAATCTAAGCGCTTCTTCATCTGACATGTGGTATCCTAACCAGCGCCTGGATTTTATACCCGGCTCGCCGTTAAGATAATCAATCTCCAGACCGGAATCTTCCGCAATGGTGGGGATTTTAGCAATTTGATAATAATAGACAGCCTTGCCCTGCGCGTTTTCAGTAAATGTCTGTCCGTTCTCTTCAAATGAGTCTTTAATATTCATGCTTTCTAAAGTTTCCACATCAATGCCAAAATCATTGAGCAACTTTGTATATGCTTCAATTTTTGCGGGATTACCTGTTGCGATTAGTACCTTCATATTTATAATTCTAATTTATCATTAATATTTTTCATTGCTTCCAGCGACAACCCGGCGAATTCTTCCAGTGTCAAACCGATCTCGCTGCACCTGCTGATTGTTTCACGGTTTGCTCCTCTGGCAAATGATTTCTCCTTAAAACGGTTCAGGATATTATCAACTGTTAAAGATTTCAACTTTTTTTCCGGGATGACTAATGCAGAAGCCACTATTAGTCCGGTTATCGGGTCGGTGCAAAATAATGATTTAGCTATGAGTGATCCTCTCGGTATACCGTGTATTGCATTGTGGGTAATTACTGCATCTACGATTTCTGGTTCCATGCCGATTTCTCTAAGCATTTTACCTCCTACCAGCGAATGTTTTTTTTCATCATCTTTTGTTGTTTCGTAGTCAATATCGTGCAGCAAACCGGCAAGCGCCCATTTTTTCTCATCCTCTCCGAAACGCTGTGCTAGTTTTTTCATAACAGCTTCAACAGCCAGGGAATGTTTGATCAAATTTTTGCTTTGGATATTTTTTTCCAAAAAGACTATGGCGTCTTGTCTGTCCATTTTATTCCGGTTTTAATGTCGGGAACAGAATTACTTCTTTTACGCTATGGGTGTTCGTTATTACATTAACCAGTCGGTCAATTCCCATGCCGAAACCTGCAGTTGGAGGCATTCCGTATTTCAAGGCTTCCACAAATTCCTCATCTTTTTTCATTGCCTCCTCATCACCCTTCTTCGTTAGTTGTGATTGGTGTTTAAATCTTTCCTCCTGTTCAACCGGATCGTTTAATTCACTGTAAGCATTGCATAATTCAATTGTACCGCCGACCACAATCTGAAAACGTTCAACATATTTCGGCCTGCCTGGTATCTGCTTAGCCAACGGTGACAGCTCAATTGGATGATTAATGATAAATGTTGGATTAATAAATGTCGGTCGGACAAATTTTTTAAATAATTCATCGGCAATTTTTCCCTTACCCCATTCTTGTTCCACTCTTAATCCCTTCTTCTTTGCAATATCAACTATACTGTTTTCATCATATTCGTCTAAATCCACACCGCAAGCTTTTATCAGCGCTTCACGGTAGTCAACCTTTTTATAGGGAGGGGTAAAATCCAAATCGCAATTATTATAGCTAAGTATTGTTGACCCCGTTACTTCTTTTACGAGATTAAATAATAACTGCTCAGTAAATTTCATCAGTTCTTTATAATCTTTATATGCCCAATAGAATTCTATTTGGGTAAACTCCGGGTTATGAGAGTAATCTATACCTTCATTTCTGAAACAGCGCGCAATTTCAAATACCTTCTCAAATCCACCGACAATTAATTCTTTCAAATATATTTCAGGGGCAATTCTTAAAAACAGATCCGTATTCAAAGCGTTATGGTGTGTTTTGAAAGGCTTGGCGATGGCGCCGGATGCTACTTGCTGCAAAATTGGTGTATCAACCTCAATAAATCCTTCATCTGTGAAATAGTTTCTGATGAATTGTACTACCCTACTTCTGGTAATAAATATTTTCTTTACTTCTTCGTTGGAAAGTAAATCCAAGTATCTCTTCCGATACCTCGTTTCAATATCCTTTAAACCGTGCCATTTTTCAGGCAGAGGCATCAATGCTTTTGAAATTAACAGGAACCCGGAAACCAGAATTGTGTTCTCGCCTTTTTTGGTAATAAACGATGTCCCGGTTACCTCAATAAAATCACCAACATCAATATTGTTTCCGAAAAAAGTATATACATCGTCGCCGACAATATCTTTTTTAAAGTATAGTTGAATTTTTTCTGATTCATCCTCAAGGTGGGCAAAGGTTGAACCGCCGTGCTTACGAATACTTCTTAGCCTGCCGACAATTTTAAGTTCCAGTTTTGATTCTTCAAAGTTCTTAAAATCTGCAAGGATCTCCTTAATTGTATGCGACCTGTGAACTGTTGACGGGTATGGGGAGTCAATTACTGATCGGATATTATCAAGTTTTTGTTTTCTGGTCGTTTCCTCGTCCAGGTAATCAATATTCTCCATTGAAGTATTGTATTTAGTTAGATTAATTGTCCAAAGTATTATAACATTGTCCTACTGTTTTTTCAAATAAAAAACCCCACAAATGTGGGGTTTTAGCATATGTTTAATTAATCAATCTCAATAATCCTGAATTGCTTGAATCCTTGCGGAATTTTTACTTCTACAATATCACCAACTTTTTTACCTAAAAATGCCTTACCTATCGGCGATTCATTGGAAATCCTTCCGTTAGACGGATCCGCCTCATTAGAACCGACAATGGTATACACTGATTCTAAGTTATCGGAAGAAATTTTTATTTTTGATCCGACAACTACTGAATCAGAAAGTTTACCTGATTCAATTACCTGGCAGTTTTTGATTACGTGTTCCAGTTCAATAATTTTTCCTTCGGCAAACGCCTGCTCTTCTTTTGCTTCTGTGTATTCGGCATTCTCTGATAGATCACCAAGTTCTTTTGCTTCACGAATCCGCTCCGCAATTTGCTTTCGCTTAGTCGTCTTTAAAGTCTGCAGCTCTAGTTTTAATCTCTCAAGACCCTCTTTGGTAATAAATGTATTATTGTCTTCCATTTTGTTGCTAAAACCGATTAAATTAACCTATTTTTTTAAAGGTAGTGTTAAAGATACGCAATATAATTAAGTTTGTCAAGTAAAATATTATCTATTTTGAAAAGTACCAGTTTAATGCGTCGCGAGCAACGGGAAGCGCAACTGAACTGCCCTCGCCACCCTCTTCAATTAGCACCGCAACAACTATTTCCGGAGTATCATAAGGTGCAAAGCCGACAAACCAAGCGTGTGTTTTACCGCTAGAACCAAACTCTGCTGTTCCGGTTTTTCCGGCAGCGGCAACTGGTAAGCTCTGTAGGCCCGCCGCGCTTCCACTGGTTACAGCCTGTCTTAGACCCTCCCTGACAATTTTCAAATATGCTGAATCAATAAAGTCCTTCCTAATGACCGTCGGCTGGATTTTTGATGATACGTTTGAATTGCTGGCATTAATGTATTGAACTAAAAATGGTTTGTACAGTGTGCCGCCATTTGCGATGGCAGCAATGTAATTTGCCACCTGTAGCGGAGTAACCAAAATATCACCCTGGCCGATAGCTAAGTGATAGGTGTCACCGAGGTACCAGCGTTCACCTTTTGTTTCTAGCTTCCACTGTTCTGTGGGAAGAAATCCTGTAGATTCGCCCGGCAAATCAATATTAGTCTTTTCACTGACACCGAACAGACTGGCATATTTTACAATCCGTTCAAGTCCTAATCCTTCCATTTCGTCATTACCACCGCCAACTAAGTAAAAAAATGTATTAACTGATTCAGCTAGGGCTTTTCTGACATCTGTTATACCGTGTCCGCCGGCCTTCCAATCCGGAAAGAATTGAGGCCCGGCTTTTATTCCACCGGTGCTGACTACTGTTGTACTACCGGTGATTATGCCTTCCTGCAGTGCGGCCGCTGCGATTACAGGCTTGATTGTGGAGCCGGAAGGATATTGACCGGTAATACTTCTCATAAATAAAGGTCGCGACGGATCATTCAGTAAATCGCTAAATTGTCCCGGCTGTAAGCCTTTGGCAAAATCATTGGCGTCATAACTTGGTACGTTTACCAGCGCCAATACCTCGCCGGTACGGGGATCAAGCGCAACCGCAGATCCGCCCGGGGCGCCGATGCGTTCTAACACGCCGTTTATGCTGTCATAAAGCACCTTCTGCAATCCGATATCAATAGTCAGTGTGAGATTTGAGCCTGACTCGGGTTCCTGGCTGGCGACCACTTTTTTCTCCTTGCCGAGCGAATCAACTTCAATTCTTTTTTTGCCGTCCTTGCCTTTCAATAATTTTTCGTAATATAATTCCAGTCCGGTTTTTCCTACATAATCATTCATTAAATATTCCCCATTCTCGGAATTTGCATACTCCGCCTCGGATATTTTTCCGGTATACCCGATAGTATGCGCGGCAATTACCGGATTCGTGTATTCTCTGCTGTCGCGTATGGCAATCACGACACCCGCCATTGATTTACTCTCAATTTGTAATAGCAGTGCTTTGGCATAATCAATGTGTTCTTGAATCACCACCGGTTCGTATGAAACACTTGGTGACTTTGTAACAAGTGCCCTAATATCATCTGCCGGCACTTCAAGAATTCTGGCGATTAAATCATATATTTTTTGCTGTTCCTTTTCATCGTCAGGAAAGTCAGCGGGTATGATATTCAATGAAAAGTTTGCCACATTTCTGACCAATAATTCACCGTTACGATCATACATTACTCCCCTTCTAGCTTTGATTGTTTCTATACGAATTCTATTTCCATCCGAAATATCACGATAGTAAGCGCCTCTGAACATTTGGAACCAGATGCTTCTAAATAATAGAATTGCGATGCCAAGCAACAGAACCAAAAAGAATGCCCGGAGTTTTGACAATTCAACGGATACTTTTAATGCTGTTGAGCTAAATTTTGAATCCGGTAAATCATTTCCCAAACTGAAGTTACGGCTGTAGTTTCCAACATGCCCGTCTTTAATGTTTTCAGAGCTACCATAGATATCAAATGGGTTAAAACGTTTCATACTATTTTCTTACTAAAAATTGATTTTGAAAACGTTTAGTCAATGTACGCAGGAGCAGAAATAAAATCAACGCCGATATTCCGTTCACACCTGCCTGCACCAAAATTCCCGACCAGAGATGAGGAATCTGGTAAATTGTAATCGTCAAACTGTTTGTGTAATAGAATAACACTGAAGCGGCAAAAAATAGCAAATTGTAGATAATACTTCCCGTAATTGCCATCAAAACAAACGGGAGCAGTGATTTGTTGGTCAGTAAATTTTTTAGTAAATAATACAATACAATAGAAGTAATTATGGTAATTACTATAAATGTTCCGAACGGCATTATGGAATAAACCTCATGTAAGGCACCGATTAAAAATGACCACCACAAAAGCGGAATTAATTCCAATCGAAATGCCAGCAAAGTTAAAAACAGCACTACGACACTAATCGGTGCAATCCCGACAACAAACGGCTCAATAAAACTTATTTGAATTATTAGTACAGCAAAAATTACAATTGCAATTGAAATATTTTTTGACATTACTAACGGATTATTATTGAAACAATTTGTAATCTGTCTAATGTGACAGGTGGCTGAATTGAAGCGGTCTGGAATAGTTCTTCAGTTTGATTTGATATTGAACTTACTTGCCCGATCACTAAGCCTTCAGGAATGTTTTCCTCAATGCCGGAACTGACCACTATTTGATCAGTTAAAATTTCTTCTGACTGTGGGATCAGCTGCATTTCCAGTGAAAGCCCCAGTTTGCCGACAACCACTCCCGGGCTGTTGGTGCTGTTTTGCACATATGCACCAATTGAACTGTTTGAATCAGTAATCAATATCATATTAGAATCATTTTCTGAAGCTTCAACAATTTTCCCGACCAATATCCCTTCCTTATAAACAACCGGCATTCCGACTGCGATTCCATCGTTTGTTCCGCGATCAAGGATATATAGCTGGGTACCGGGGTGAGGTGATTTTCCGATTATCTGTGCTGCCTGAAACTCATAGTTATTAGTCTTCAGGTATTCAACTTCCTGCTGTAACACTTCGCTTTTAGTCATTAATGAATGCAGTCGCGCGTTTTCAATTAAAGCGTTACTGAGCTGATTCTGAAGCTCCTGATTGTTCCTGCCTAGCTCAACGGCTGACTTTATGTTCTCAGAAGCAAAAAATCTCAAACCGGCGTTGTAGGTTATTTTCTCTATCGGACGCAGTACATAAAAAATTGCATTTTCAACCGGACGCAAAATACCAACAGAGTGCAAAAAAACTAGTAGCACAGTGGCTACCAAAATCAGAAGCAATACGTTAATCCTTATATTAAAGATCTTCTGTTTCATGTATTAATTAAATGTTACTTTAAATATGTATCTTCCTGAGTTGAAAGAACAAACAGATCTTTCACTGAGTCAATATCCTCCAATATTAAGCCAGTACCCCGGACAACAGCGGTTAATGGATCATCAATTATGTGAACAGGAATTCTGACCTCTTCTTGAATCGCTTTATCCAAACCCCTGAGCAATGCTCCGCCTCCGGATAAGACAATTCCTCTTTCATAGATATCCGCTACTAATTCCGGCGGAGTCGCTTCAATTGTATTTTTAATATTTTCAATAAATAATCTCACGGTTCTGGCCAGAGCTTCCTGCAGTTGAGCGGAATTAATGATTACTTCTTTCGGCAAACCGGTTATTAAATCTCTTCCGCGCATTTTTGTCTCCCGAATTTCTTTCTCAGGATACGCAGATCCGATTTCAATTTTGATCTGTTCGGCGGTTCTTTCGCCAAGCAATAAATTAAACTTATCACGGGCATACTGAATAATATTACTGTCCAGTTCATTACCAGCTACCCGCAATGATTTCCAGGTTACAATACCTCCCAAAGAAATCACGGCAATCTCGGTGGTGCCGCCGCCGATATCCACAATAAAGTTTCCAGTGGAAGTCTGAATCGGCAACCTGGCTCCTACGGCGGCCGCCATCGGCTCTTCAATCAGAAAAACCTGTCTGGCTCCAGCATTCAATGCGGCGTCTTCAACCGCCTTGCGCTCCACTTCCGTAACGCTCATAGGAATCCCGATTACTACCCTTGGTCTTGGAAGGATTGAGAACGATTCCCGATGAACCTTTTCAATAAAATGTTTAAGCATTTTTTCTGTTACTTCAAAATCAGAAATTACGCCGTCCGCCAACGGTCTGGTTGCGACAATATGAGCGGGTGTTTTTCCGATCATGTTTTTTGCGTCATTGCCAACCGCCAGGATCTGGTCCGTTCGGACATTGATCGCAACAATTGAAGGTTCGTTAATTACTATCCCCTTATCTTTTACATACACCAAAGTATTGGCCGTTCCAAGGTCAATGCCAATATCTTGTGAGAATCTTCCGAATAAAGAATTAAACATTTGTTCCTTTAATTATCCCAATTGCTTCGTTTAATTTACACATCTTTGTTTCGCCGGTCTTTCTAATCCTCATTTCCACATCTCCACCGGTCTTTTTGCTTACGACAATTCTTACAGGAATGCCAATCAAATCAGCATCTTTTAGCTTAGAACCCGCTGTTTCTTTACGGTCATCATATAATACTTCAAGTCCATTTTTCTGTAAAGAAGCGTAAATAGCGTCCCCCTCCTCATCGTTATTAATGCTGATTAAGTGGATGTCAAATGGAGCGATTTCTTTCGGCCAAATTATACCGTTTGCATCGTTATTTATCTCCACAACCGTTCCCAGTGCTCTTCCTAAGCCGATACCGTAACAGCCCATGATGATTTCTTTTCTAACTCCATCTTCATCTGTATACATTAAGTCAAAAGCTTTTGAAAATTTTGTCTTTAAGGGAAAAATGTTACCGACTTCAATTGACTTTTTTTCCAATAAATCTTTGCTCTTACATTCCGGACAGGAGTTTTGTTCATTAATAATTTCTTTGTTTACTGCCACCTCGCATTTCGGGCAAAGATATATTAAATCTTCACCGGAGGCAGTCACTGTTTGAAATTCATGCGAATATTTGGAAAAGGTACCACCTGATGCAAAAGTGAGATATGTAGATTCTCCGATTCCGATCCGATTGAATATATTCTTGTATGCAATCTTTGATTTTTCATAATAATCCTCAAAATCCGCTTCATTTTTATGAAAGGAATAAAGATCCTTCATCATAAATTCCCGCCCGCGCAGGATCCCAGATTTTGCCCGAAGTTCATTTCTAAACTTTGTCTGGATTTGGTAAAGATATATCGGAAGATCTTTATATGAATTAATGTATTGTTTCACCAAAGGCACCACAATCTCTTCATGGCTCATGCCCAGAACATATTTTTTACCAGTTGCTGATTCCAGATGAAACAAAATATCAATATTTTCGCGGCCGGTTATTACATAATTTTCATGTGGATGCAAAGCCGGCATATATATTTCCTGACCGCCGATTGCATTTATTTCTTCCCTAATAACTTTTTCAATTTTCTTTAGTACACGCAAACCGAGCGGTAGATATGTGTATACTCCCGCCGTCAGTTTGTTAATAAATCCGGCCCGCACTAATAATTGCGCATTAGTGCTTATTTCATCCTTCGGCGCATTTTTGCTTGTTTTTGGGAATAGAGTTGATTGTTTCATGTTTATCCGGTTAAATTTTTCATAAATCCGAAAATACTGTCCTTGAAACGGGATATATCTCTGATACTTACCAGTATAACCAGTCCAATTAGAATAAAGAAGCCGGCTGTATGGATCATTGATTCCAGTTTTTGTGATACCGGTTTGCGCCGGATCTTTTCAATTAGAAGAAACAGTACCCTTCCCCCATCCAGTGCAGGAAACGGTAAAAAGTTTAAAATCATAAGGTTAATGGAAAGTAGGGCGGTGAACTGAAGCAGATAGATGAAGCCCAGTTTCGCCACTCTTGAAGTCATCACGGCAATGCCAATCGGACCGGAAATATCCGCCGGTACCGTTTGTTTGACTATTAGATTCTTCAATAACTCGTAGAATGCCACCAATATTTGCCAGGCAACAGAAAAAGACGCCTTTATACCCTCAAAAATTGCCCCATACCAAGGATATGACACGATCGCTGTTTCTACGAGGCCGGTGCCCATTTTACCGATGCCAGACTGATCAATATCCTTTAGAATAATCTCGGATGTGATAGTTTCATTGCCACGTGACAGTTCAACGCTGATTGTTTGATCCAGTTTCGGTGAGGTATATGCAATTAAACCTTCAACGCTATCAAACTTTTTTCCATCAATTGACAGAATATTATCCCCTACCTGCAGACCGGCATTGAACGCCGGTGATTCTTCCAAGACAGACAAAACTTGGATCTTTTCATCGCGAATACGGTCCATGGGCAAATCGTCATTTACAACTGAAGGCAGACCGATAAAAAAACCGATACTCAACAAAATAACTGCCAGTACAAAGTTCATAAATACTCCGCTGGAAAGTATCACCGCTCTCTTCCATATTTTCAGGTGAGCAAAACTGTCTTTATCTTCCTGATGATCACCTGACTCGCCTTTTATTTTTACAAAACCACCAAATGGAATCCAGTTGATTGAATATATTGTTCCTTTTCGCTTAATGCCGAAAATTCTCGGTGGGAATCCAAAACCAAATTCTTCAACTGCGGCGCCAAGTTTTTTTGCCGCGAAAAAATGTCCTGCTTCGTGCACGAATATTATCAAGCCAAGTACTACGACTAAAATAAGAATGGTAATTATCATAATTTATACGGTCATTATTTCTTTTTCTTTTTTTTCAGCGATCTCTCTTATTTTTTCTATAGCTGAATCAGTCTCTTGCTGTAATGTTTTTTGTGCTGCAAACATTTCATCTTCGGATATCGCCTTATCTTTTTCCAAAGCTCTTAATTCCTTAATTGCTGATTCTCGGGCGGCACGTACTGCAATTCTGGCATCTTCAACTTTGGAATTGATTAATTTTACCAGCTCAAGTCTTTTTTCCTCAGTGAGTGTTGGTATGCTGATACGGATCTGCTGGCCTTCATTTACCGGTGACAAACCAATTTCAGAAGCATAAATTGCATTTTCAATGGCTTTTAAGACTGACTTGTCCCAAGGCTGGATGAGCAACGATCCTTGATCCGGCGCAGTGATTGTTGCTAACTGTAGTAACGGCTGTTTAGCGCCATAGCATTCTACTGATACATTTTCAATCAGATTTGGCGTAGCTCTGCCAGATCTTATTTTGGAAAGCTCAAATTTAAGGTGCTCAATCGCTTTTTCGGAGTCTGTTTTAAAATTATTGATTTGGTCCATGCTAAGCTTATTAATAATTATTTCTTTTTTGGCGCAAATGTGCCGGCATATATGATTTCCGGTGATTCGGGATCCACTAACAGGGTCGTAATTTTTCTGCCGGAAGGAAATGTTTCAATTGTTTTCCAGGTTGTACTTGCATCAGTTGTTTTGTGAACAACTTTTCCGATTGTAAAATACATTTCGTCAGTATTATCCGGGTTTACACCTACAGTTGATATCGGCACTGAACCAAATGGAAAAAGCGTAGTGATCGGCTGCCATGTTAATCCAGAATCCGGACTTTTTATTAATCCATAATTTGTTGCAAGATAAAGAATCTCAGGATCATTTTCCGTAAATGTAAACCAGTTAATGGTAGTAGCCCCCGGCCAATCCTTAAAAGCATCCTTTGTAATCAATGTCCAGTTACTGCCCCCATCCGATGATTTATATATGCCCTGATCTAATGAAACGGCATATATAATTCGCGTATCTCTTGTGCTTACATACAGCCGCTTAATTGTTGTTTTCAACGGTGAATCCGAGTTAAGAGTTGTCCAGGTTTCGCCGGAATCAATACTTTCAATGATTTGTCCGTCCTGAGTCGCGGCAATAATTCTTGACGTGTCGTAGTAGTCAATATTTACGGATACAATGATCTGACCGCGCGGTTCAAGATAAATAGTTTCCCAATTTGCCCCGTCATCCTTCGTTTTGATTATACTTGATCCGGTTGCCGTATAAACTGTTTCGGGGATTAGTGGGTCAATACTAATTGTTGAATAGTTTCCTGAGCTAATTCCAAATGCTGTCCAGGTCTCGCCGCGGTCTTTGGTACGCCATATACCATTGCTGTCTGTACCGATGTAGATTATATCTTTATTTTCAGGATGGAAAACCATTACAGTCGGATTAACATTATTGAGAGTGATTGTTTTGTTCTTTTCCGCGCGAACAAAAACTTTTTGCATCCATAATTCAGCGCTGTCATCCGAACGAAAAACACCCCCATCAATTGACTTTGTGGAAGAAATACTAACACATCCTGCTCCGGAAAGTGCGATTGAAAACAACAATAGGATAAATAATGATAGTGATTTACGCATTGGATTTAATTGTTAAAAAATAATTTTCTAGTGCCAATTGAGGATTAATGCTATTAGTAAATTTTTCTTTTATGGAAAATAGTTTTTTTTGTTGGCTTATCAGATCTGCAAAAGAGTATTTGGCGGAGAGTTTTCTTAATACAGGCAGTTCAGCAGTGTTTATAATTTGTTTTTCCAGATAATTCTTAATTAAAATGCAATCATGCACAATTATGCTGAAATAATTTATTAAATCACTTGCATTATCAATTCGTTCCTGATACTTTTTTAGTCCTAAATACTGCTGAATACATGCAAATTTTTCCGGGATGCCACTATTGTAAACCGACAATATTGCCTGAATATCATTTAAATATTTTTCGTATTTTTCTTGGTCATTATAGTATTCTATTGCTAAACCGGGCTTTCCCATCGCTAGCGCGGCGATTGTATCAGCTTTCAAAATATCACAGCCGCTATTTTGCAACATGTCTCTTATCTTTGATTTGGCGACTAATGAAAACTGGATAATTTGGCAACGTGATACAACAGTTGATGGAAGCGACTCTGTGTTCTCAGCAATAAGAATTATAATTGATTTTCCGGGAGGTTCTTCCAAAGTTTTTAGCAGAGCATTTGCCCCCTCAATATTCAGTTCATCGGCTGTATTGATAATCCCCACCTTTCTCTTACTTAAGAGGGTTGTTTTGTAAAAGTTATTTTGAAAAATTCGCAATTCACCCACAGAAATATTTTTTTTATCGGCCTCCTTCTGTAATAAATGAAAATCCGAATGAACATTTTTATCAAACTGCAGACATGAATCACATTTCCCGCAAGCTTTTATATTTTTGAGCGTGTCCCCTCTCTGACATAATGACGCTTTAGCAAAGCTATTTGCCAACTTGAATTTGCCTATTTTTCCAGGACCAACAAATAAGTATGCGTGAGTAAATTTCTGGCCACTTATTGTATGATCCAGAAATTCTACTATCTTTTCGTTTCCTATAAACTCTTGTGGCGCCATATATGCAAATTAATTAACCGTTTTTATTATAAAATAACCTCATAATTTGGAGGATAATGCAATCATATCACATTCTAAAGCACCATTCAAGCCGTATTTTGTCAACTATGAACCGATGTTTTAATATTTTGTAGGGTTTCTGCTGCGGTTTTTCCCCAGCTAAATCGCTTGATTCTTAAGTATCCGTTTTTTACCAGGTTATCCCTTACAAAACCCTCATTGTTTATGACCGATGACACTGATTTTGCGATTGCGGCGGGTTCATTTGGGTCAACAAGTAGCGCGGCATCTCCCACTACTTCTGGAATTGAGGCTGAATTTGAAGCTACGACCGGCGTGCCCACCGACATTGCTTCAAGTGGCGGTATACCAAACCCTTCATAAAAACTTGGAAATACAAAAACCTCAGCCGATTTAAGCAGTAATATTCTTTCTTCTTCAGTAACCCAGCCGGGCTGTATAACATGGTCTTCCAGCCCGTACTCCATGATCTTTTCTTGAGCTGACTCAAAGCGATATCCGGGTTTTCCGATCAAGACTAATTGACCATCATAATTGTAATTCTTTTTCAAAATATTGAAGGCCTCAATTAAACCGGAAATATTCTTCTTTTCTTCAAGTCTGCCGATATATATGACAAATGATTTTTTGATACGGTATTTTTTTAAAATAAGATCAATCTCGTTTGATGATAAATCAGCCTGTAGTCGAGAGTTGTCATAAGCAAGAGGTATCACAGTAATTTTATTTTCGTATTTTTGCCCAAACAGTTCCAAAATCTCTGACTTTGTAAAATTAGAGATAGTTAGAATCTTTTTTGCATGTTTAAGCGCAAATCGGGCTGAAAAACGATGGTAGTCATACTCATTACTGCCGTACTTACCCATTGTAAAAATTTTTACTAAAATATTTATCAGCCATTTACTGAATGATGTTTTATAACCGATTGAATTCTTGGAATACAGTTTGTGGAATCTTTCAAAGCCAACATCATGCAGTGTTGTTACTGTGTTCTTCGGATGTATAACAGGAATTGTGTGAGCGGGAACAAAAAGAACATCGGGTTTTCTATAAAACATCTCCCAGGAAAGCCTTATCTGAGTCCATAAAAATTTTGGTGGCCATTTTAGCACTTTGCTGACAAAATTGGCCGGCAATTCGGCAAGCTCGCCCCTCAGCGGTTCCTTGGAATACAAAATAAACTGATCATTTGGATCAGCGATTTTTTTAAATTCCTGAATTAGATAATAGGCATACCACTCTGTTCCGGTTCTTCTTAGTTCATTTGCTCTGGAAGCATCAATGCCAATTATCATAAGGTTCAGTAATGAATTTATTTTGTTTCTAATATACTGCGCTTATAGGAATCCAAATTTTCCAGGGCAATTCCCGTACCTCTCACAACCGAAAGTAACGGCTCGTCGGCGACATATGAAGGAACACCGGTGGTTCTTGTGAGCAGTTTATCAATATTTCTTAGTAAACCTCCGCCGCCGCTAATTACAATTCCACGGTCAATAATATCAGCGGCAAGTTCCGGAGGCGTATCTTGAAGCACGTCCTTGACCGCCAGTACAATACCTCTCAATTCTTCTTCAATAGCTTCAGTAACATCATCACTGGTCGCGGTGATTGTGCGCGGTAGTCCGGTAACAATATCACGACCTCTGATATCGCTCGTCAGCTTTTCCGTCATTGGTAACGCGGATCCGATATTTATTTTTAATAATTCAGCGGTCTTTTCACCAATTGCCAAGTTATATTTTTTTCTGATGTATTCCGCGATTGCGTTATCAAATTTATTACCGCCGATTCTTACTGAAGTATTGGTGACCATTCCGCCAAGTGAAATTACAGCTACCTCTGATGTTCCTCCTCCGATATCTATGATCATATGGCCAGATGCCGAACCGATCGGAATGTTTGAACCGATCGCCGCGGCAATTGGTTCCTTGATAATATAAGCGGCCTTTGCCCCGGCTTGTAATGTTGCGTCAATCACCGCACGGCGCTCAGTGGAGGTAATTCCGGCGGGAACAGCAATCATCACTTCCGGACGAAACAGACGGACCCCACCCAATGCTTTGTTAACAAAATATCTCAGCATGCTTTCAGTAGTCTTGTAATCGGCGATTACGCCGTCCTTTAACGGTCGTGATGCGACTATCGTATCGGGCGTTCTGCCCAGCATCTCATTTGCTTCATTTCCTACTGCTAGGACTCTTTTATCAGAAATTGAAATAGCCACTACTGAAGGTTCATTTATTACAATACCGCGCTTTGGTACGTAAACCAGCGTATTTGCAGTTCCTAAATCTATTCCAATTTTTCTAGACATTACTTGAATTTTACACTAAATTCACGATCTTGCCCAAGATCCGTAGGGAAAGTTACTATATTTTGCCCATCTTGAGCACCTTTGTCAATAGGATAGTACGAATCAATCCTTTTCCCCAGATCAAGTTTTATGTTTAGTCCATAAGTAGCTGTTCCGGATTGCTTTTGCACAAATAATGAGTAATCGCCTGCAGCAATTTTCTCAGAAATTTTTTGTGGCAGTTTATAATTAAACATCAACTCACCTTGTTCCTGCGGTTCTATAGAAATGAATCCGCCAAATACTGTTTTTCCAAATTCTGTGGTAATCTCCACTTCACCTGGCTTACCTCCGTGCAATTTATCATTTTCCATGACTCCTCCCGAATTCAAAAGCTCGCTTCCTTCCGGAACGTATACACGGGTGTAGGTTCTGTAGCGCGTTGATTTCCAATTAAAAGTTCCCTGATTGTCATAATGAATCTTAACCGTGGCAATATAGTCATTGTCAGAGTTCTTTTCCACATTATAATTGATCGTGCGGATAACTCCGGGATCGGATTTAAGACTGGCCATGTTTGAATCAACAATGTGCAAATAATCGCCGTCCACTGAACGGATACTGCCGCCCCAGCCCTGATCAAGTATTGATTGTTGTATCCCCTTATCTTTCAAATAAAGGAGTATGTGCTTTGCATTTGTATCTTTTTGAAACGTAGTCCATAAATCAGGCCATTTGTTGGATGGAAGCTCAAGTACTTTATCCAAAAGTTTGGATGATAATACGCCGATTATCTCTTTTCGCTCTGTTTCTGAAATACCCTGGCGATAAAATCCCTGCTCAACCTGATACTGAAGTGTTTCTATAAAATTTTCAGAAGTAAACGTAATTCCATTAACATCAATCGGACCGGTTAAGGCAATAAGCGATTCAATAAATGTTGGGGTAACGGCAATTACTCCGTCAATTTTGTTTTCAGTTCCGCCTTCCTGATGATAAAACCACTCAGCCTTTTCCGCCGTGGTTGGAAAATCAGGTGACCAGTTAGAGTCACGCATAAACCATTTGTCGGCGCTTAAATATTTCTGCAGTTGCCAGGGCGGCTCAGCAATTAATGTGCTGTGGTTAGGTGTATCAAGATTATAAATATTATCGGTATTAAAATAATCAATCGCGCCGTTACTCAATTTTAGTATCCCGTATGTTCCAATAAATCCTCCGGTGGGTCTCAGTTCGGTGTTATTTTGGAGTAAAAATAAGTAAGTCTTTTTAGCAGGATAGCCCGCGATTTGCGGGATTGATTCCGCAGCAGGAATTGCCAATTCCAAGCCGCTCTGTATTGCCGGTAACTGCTCCTTTAATGGCGTAACAATTTTCTTTATTGAACCAATCAAACCTTTTTCAGGAATGTTATCAATCGCCTCAACTGCCAAATCTATATCAGCCTTTACTCCCTGGAGTAGCGGCGGAGCCTCGTAGATTGTTTTAAGTATTCTTTTCGTCTGTTCCGGAGAAATCGTTGATAGACTTACTGTTCCTCCATCTTTCTTTAGAGGCGCAAAAACAGAATCACCTAAATCGGTTATATCCTGTAAACCATTGCCCAGCTGAATCGTTGCAATTAATATATTATCTACGGCATTAATCTGCCGCCCTAGAACTGGTATAAATTTAAGATATTTCAGCTTTTGAATTTCAGTTTTTGAATTTTGCAGTTTTTCGTCCGCTGTAACTAATGCTCTCTTTGCTCCGCTAAAATCCTGTGCCCCAATTGCACCTTGTGCTCTAACAAAGTCCTCTCTACCGGCTAGTGCAAAATCATATGCTGACTTAACGGTAGGATAATAGATGATAATGGGAATGATAACTAAAACAGCAAGACCTGCGACATAGTAGATCCATTTCCTAGAATGTTTCCCCTTTTTGCCTTGACGGGGGTTTTTTTCCGCAAAGTTCAACAAGTGATTAATCTTCTGCTTGCTATTTTTTTTCATTTATTTTTTATCGGTAATGGTTTTCCTTTAAATTTTTTTGCGTAATGTAAAAAATCTCTAACATGGACTCGGGTAACATAATTGAAAATACCGGACAATCCAGGGCTCGCCGCGGACTCTCTATGATGGTAGTGAATCATTTTTGAATCCGCTACGTAGTATACTTTATAGTTTTTTTCCCAAAACATTCTGCACCAATCCGTGTCGCCAATATAAAGAAAATATTCCTCATCCAGTAATCCCACGTCATCAATCGCTGATTTTCTTGCTAGGATAAATGCACCGAATAACCAGTCAACAGGCCGGTTACTATTATGATCAAAATCAAGCATCAGATAGTTATTCAGGTATTTTTGTGCGGATTTTGTCTTACCAAGAGGGCTTCTTCTGTACAACGGCATTATTCCGGTCGGAAAACGGAGACATGAATTCTGGACTGATCCGTCGGGATTGAGTAATTTCGGTCCGCAACACCCAACATCCGGATTATTATCCATAAAGGATACTAATTTTTCCACTGAGCCGGAAGCAATAACGATATCGGGATTGACTATTGCAATATATTTACCGTGGGCTGCTTTAATACCGGCGTTATTGCCCGCACTGAATCCTTTATTTTGTGTTTGCTCTATAAAACGAACCGAAGGAAATTCAGCCTTTAAGCTTTTTACACCACCAGTTGGTGAAGCATTATCAACTACAATAATTTCATAATCAACAGAAATATTTGATTTCAAAATATTCTTCAGACAGTACCGCACAAGGCCTGCAGATTTATAGTTTAAAATAATTAATGATAGAGTCATTGGAACCACCTCTGTAATTTATTTTTAGACAGTTTTATTTTAGAATTGACCGTTGCTCTTTTTTTTAATATTTGAGGGAGATTGCGGAAAAAGCTTATTAAAGCGCTCAGCGATGACGGTTCTCGCAGGAGTAAATAGACAAATTTCTTAATCTCGTACCAGATAAGAAAAGGGTTAAATAGTATATTTACCCAGGCTTCGTTTTTAATCAGCATAAACCAATGATTGCGGTAGGACAAATAGTTCACTTTATTGGATTTATTTTGCCGGTTTCTAATCGTACCCTGATCGGACAGATCTGTTGCCATTGCCGCGCCTCTGGCGTGGATTGCTACTGCTGACGCGATATAAGAAGATGAATAACCAAGCAATTGAAGTCGCCATGCCAGATCAACATCTTCTTTATACGAAAAAAAACTCTCGTCAAAATATTGGTTGTTGTAGGCAATAGCATTCAGTGCCGCTCTTTGGTACATAACTAGAGCGCCTGATATACCAAATACTTCCCCGGAATTGCTGAATTTATCCGAATTTCTTTCATTTTCTCCCCGATCAACAGCTCTTCTGCTGCGATTAATTGCGATTCCAGTAGAATCAATAATATCAGAGTTGGCGGGGTTATTCAAGTCTGCAGTTGACTTCAATAGTTTACCGCCGACAGAGCCGATAGTTGAGTCGGACTTGATTTTATAATAAAGTTGCTCAAGCAAATTAGCGGCCATTACAATATCTGTATTGCAGAGCAGTACGTATGGCGATTTTGAAAGACTTATCCCCTGATTATTTGCCTTTGCAAAGCCCAGGTTACTGTTATTTCTGATTATGGTTACGTTCGGATAATTTTGTTCAATCCAAAATACAGAATTATCAGATGAGCCGTTGTCAACAACTATCACTTCAAAATTTCGCAAAGTCTGAATATTAATGGAATTAAAAAGCGTCGGAAGATATTTTATACTATTCCAGGTAACAATAATAATTGAAATTTCTGGTATGTTATTCACGATTTTCTTTGCTCAAAGTATTATCCGCCGGAACATGATTGGTTAATGAAACGAATACAGCGGTGGTCAGTAATAAATAACCAATACCTAGTGGATGGTTTAAATACGGGGTTGTTGCATTGATTGTGCACAGTACCACTAAGCCGACCAGTAGACCAATTATCAGTGAACTTTCCAATGGACGCTGAACATACAGCCGGTACGCCCGCATGCCATATCGGAAAAGTGAAACTAATAGCAATAAATATGCCAGCAAACCAAATATTCCCATCTCAATCCATGTATCAAGATAACCCCACTCAAATGAAAATGTTTTATACATACCGTCCGGGTTTGCCGCCAGTGCTCGTGGGTCTGATGTCTGGTATGTAACAGAAGTGCCAAAACCGGAGCCAAGAATCGGATTCTCACGTATTTTATCCATTAGAGGATCAAGCAATTTAAACCGGCTGGCGGATGCCGCCTCCTCTGTTACGTCCTTAGTCCTTTCTTCAATTAATCCCCCGCTAAAGGATGAAGGATTCGGCCAGGGAAATTTGATTATTCCTAATACGGAAATATAGACAACCAAAAAAACGGAAAACATGGATAGTCCAACCTGAAAAGTTTTTTTCATTGACAGCTTCATAATGAACAGGATGGCATACATAAGAAAAACAATCCCGACGATTCCGCCAAGCCAAAAACTCCGTGAATAACTGACAAAAGTCACTAGGGCGGATAAAAAACCAACGAGCGAATAAATTAAGTAATCTCCTCTTTTGAAATTATTTTTAGTGACATTAATGAGGATGGCTGATATCACAAAAAAACTGAAAATTGCGTATATATGGCTCTGGAAAAATATTCTGTAAAAATCATTATCCATTTTAGTAATTTCGCCTACGCCGGTATCGCGTACCCATTTATAAAGGCTGGGCAAAACAAACTGAACCTGATGGGAAAATAGAAACAAAAGTACTACAGTTTTAATAAGCATGGCTAAAACAGCTGCGGATGCAACCTGGAATACCCTTTGAATCTGCCTAGCGCTTGATACAGCAGAGATAAATACAGGCAGTAGGGCAAAAAACAGCCACCCGTTTACATCGTAAAAAATATCCTTTATTGGATTATTATTCAAGTATCCGACCAGAATTCCTAGCACAACAAATACTAAAACAATTCCGTACCATTTAATTAAGCCAAAGTTTTTAAACCTGAATTTTCTAACAAATATTTCCCTGACAGCCCATACAGTAAAAATTGACAAAAACAATCCTAGGCGCAACGATACGGAGATCCCGGATATTTCGTAAGAAAACAAATATCCTTTTGAACCGATAATTAGTTCCGCTAAAATAAAATATATTCCGTACTCTATTTTCCAGATCGCGAGGCCCGCGGCAATAATTATCAAAGCAAAAAAACCACCAGTTTTCAATATTGGATAAAAAGATGCAGTATACGAAATAAACTCAATCAGAGTAATGATTAATAACGTATAAACAAAATTTCTACCCAGCAATCTTATTGATTTCATTGAATATTTATTTTATTATTTTTCTGCTCAAATACACCGACGATCGCTGATAATGCAATACTAATCGGAATAAACATCATAAGTATCCAGTAGACAAATCGGCCATGATGCTTTTTCATATAATACAGCAGACTCTTGTTAAAAAGCTTTTGCTCCTTAACCGCGCATAAGCGTGCGAAACTCTGGCTCTGATTATGAATAATAGAAAAGGTCGGTGAATATATCACTTCCCACCCGGCTGATTTAGCGCGTCTACAGTAGTCCACATCTTCAAACCAAATCCAGAAATGTTCATCCAGCATGCCGATCTGCTCAATACAGGAACGGCGCAGGAACATATAGGCCCCCATCACCTGATCAACTTTCTGCTCTTTTGTATAATCAAAATCCAGAGCAAAATATTTTTTTATTGGTTTTAGATTCGGAAAAAAATTATGCAATTTGCAAAGAACTAAAATTTGCGAAAGCAGAGAAGGAAATTTTCTTACCGAGTATTGCATTGTCCCGTCAGGATTATGAATCGCACAACCCAGGATGCCAGCTTTTTCATAATTCCGCATATATGCAATAGAATCAATTAGGGTATTTTCATTTACTTTAGTATCGGGATTCAGCAGTAACACATACCCTCCGCGGGAAATTTTGATTGCCTGATTGTTTGCTTTGGCAAATCCTTTGTTAGCCGTATTCCGTATCAGATTTATATCAGTATAGGAATCAGTAATAACTTTTGTGGTATTATCCTTGGAATTATTGTCAACAACAAAAACCTCAATATTAAGGTTTTGTTTTGCCTTTTCAATGGATGTTAAACAGTCCGATATGTCCTTTTCAGAATTCCAGGTTACAATCACAATTGATAGATCAACTTCATTGCTCATAGTCCATATTTTACGATATTCAAGGGCTTCTGGCAATTACCCATCAAAACACCAAAAAGGCTCACAGCGTTCAATATTTTGCTGATACAGGAGTAATATTTGGTAAATAAGACGATGTGTACTACCAGCTTCCGCCTCCGCCACCGCCAAAACCGCCGCCGGAAAATCCCCCGCCAGAGAAACCACTTCCTCCGCCAGAAGCAGATGAAGAAGGTCGGGAAATAAGAGTTGAATTAGTGCTTGTTTGAAAGCTATTTAAACTATTGATTAAATATAACGTGCTGAAATTTGTGCCGATTGGTCCCTCGTACCAGGACGGCTGCTGCTTATATATTTCGGAGAACTGGCTTGCCCACTCTTTTTCTACACCCAGAACCATGGCATAAGGAAGTAGATGGTCAAAATGTTCCGGTTTCTTTTCGGGAGCATTATGGAATTTTATTCTGTCTTTTTCAGCAACGGACAAATATGTTTTCAGTCCCAGGATATGCTCGCGGGCATTCACACCTTTGATTGTCTTTGATGGCATAAATAGGCTGAAGATTAAAACAATTATTCCAGAAAGAATAAATGAAAGTGTATAGAACGCCCCCAAGATGCCGACAAAAAAACCGACAATAAATATTGCAACACCGATTCCGTTATATGCCAGCCGGACATTTTTAGGGTTTTTGGCGAAATATTTTTTGTTGACTGTTTCTTTGTATAATTTATCGGTAACCTGAGGGTAGTCTTTGTAAAACTTATTTTTCAGTTCTGAAAGTTTTACTGATTCCTTGTCACCGAAGATTCCCAGTAAAAGTGTTTTTTCAAAATCGGTTTTCAGTACATCTGCATTGGTAAGCTTAACGAAACTATAGTCCGTTTTCCCCTCACCCTTTATAATTTTCAGATTACCATTGACTGCAAATTGAATTATTTGTGCGGAAACATCTTTGGTTTGGACTTTTTCATCAATAATCGTACCGACTTCAGCCGCGGTAATATTATCCGGTGCATCATATTGGGCAATGATCGTGCCTTTTCCTTTAGGATCCCTGCCTTTCACTCGCCAAAGATAAATCATTAAACTAAGAACTATAATCGGCATAAAAAGTATACCGTTGTCTTTCAGATATTCAATAAATTTATCATAAGCCGTCGGTTCAATAACCAAACCCTTAGGAAAACCGGTAACAATTGTTAATCCGTCATAAATTCCTAAATCCTGTGCGGTAAATATAGCTTCACTAACGTTATCTGATGAATCAATATTTGTTAATATTGATTCACAATTATTATCTGTTTCATACGCCCCAGCAAAGCATTTTGTCTGTAATTTATCTGCCGGTATTTTATCGGGCAATGAAACAGAAGCACTAACCTTGGTGATCGGTACGTCCCACTCGTTGCCTGTCACATTCCAGTACAGTTCATCCCAATCGGAAAAATAATTCAAAGCCTTTTTTATTGTGTAAGTAATTATATAAGTGTGCTGACCGGTAACAAAAGCATCGGCATCGCCGATTTTTAATTCAACATTCTTCCCGGGGTACGATATTACATAGTTATACAATTCCCCATATTCATTCGTAACGGAGATATCAGAGATGCGAAGATTATAATTTCCGCCACGCGCTTTGTAACTGATCGGGATAAACCGGAATATTCCATGCCGCTGCTGATCAGAAAAATCATAGAGAATCGTCTCTGTTACAGTAATACTGGAATTATTATTAATCGCGATTTTAGCGTTGAAGTCAGTGACATTTTCAAAATCTGCTGCCAGAGTAGTATTCGGCATTATGAAACAAAAGACCGCGATCAAGCACAGTGTTGCAATATTCGCATATTTAATACGCATGGTTTTATTTATTACTATTTATTTCTCCAATGACGTTTTTGAATATATACTATTTTCCAGCCCCAGAAACCCATAATTAGGCCGCTTGCAGAACCCAGAACCAATAATGCAAGCTGAAGCCATGCCGGCAATGCGCAGCTGCCGGCGCCAAAGCTATTATACCAGTGAATTTCCGTGACTTCGGTTAAGGAAAGATACGTGTATTCAATTATTGCGTGAACAATAAAACTGAATATTATGCCTAAAATTGTAAATGAAAATATGTAAAATATTTTTTTCATCCTAATATAATTCCTGCTGACCCGGCAACATCTGGATAGATCCAGGTAATGTGCCTTTTAAATATGAATATCCGTTATGATATTCCAGCTTGTCCATTGAAAAACTTTCCAATTTAGCAAAACGGTTGTTGAGAATGTCCTCAGCCGCTTTCTCTATTCTGTCATAATATTTTTCCGGAATCGGTAAAATACCAATCTTAATTTTTTGTACATCAATATCCACCGATTTATTGGAAATCTTTGAAACACCAATCTTTGCGTAAACCGGTGCGTTCAAATAGGTCTTAACAAATGTTGATATTTCCATCCCCCCTTCAACATATTTAACCTGGGTGTTTTTGATGTGCGGTGCATTCTGCAAAAAGTGATCAAGAATTGATGTTACCTCTTCCGAAGTATACTGGGCATCCACGGCAATTTTACCTTTTACTTCTTTATTACCAATTCCTGAAAAAGTGTTCGGGTCGCCCTTAAATTCAATCGGAAATTTTACCATAGCGGATTGAAACGCTTCATCAGATGGTTGAATACCAAGATTGACCGGTTTGCCGGCGCCAAAAACATCGGAAATTACCGGTATATGGAACACGCCTGACGCGCCAAGTAATAAGCATGGAAAACCTAAAACTATTAATAATACTATAGTCCAAATAATTGATTTCTTTTTAAATCTTTTTGGCGGTTTTTCTTTTTCCGGTTTTGTCCGCTCGGTATTTACTGGGGTATTCGTTTCAATTCGCATAACATATATTTATAATTGATTAGATTGTAATATCCCGACGTTTAAAATAGTATGCGGCAATCAGTGTCGCCAGAATCGCAAATACAGAAAATACTGATATGTTGATCCAGTCTATTGAATTACTAACAATCGCGGCCTCATAATCGTAATAGTAAAAAAATGAAAAGTATTTTGTATCCGACCATTTTTCGCTCAAACCGGATATAATTTGTATCACATACATTGATATATAAATTCCACCGAGTGTCATATATACCTTGCTTTTTTCTGAAAAAATTGCGGACAATAGCATAGCTAAACTGAAAGTTGCCCATCCAAACAGCATGGTGATACAAAAAATGGTTACGTAATTTGCAAATACGTAATGTATCCCATAAATTGCCGCAATTGGAGGGAGTAATACTGTCGCTGAAAGAGTAAATAAGGCAAGTCCAAATATTCCGGCAAAATACCTGCCAAAAAATATTTTAATTCTGGAAACGGGTCTTGCGAGTATAATTTCGGCTGTTCCTTTTTCAATTTCACCCGCTATGCTTAATCCGGCTATTGAAGATATCAGGAATAGCAGCATAATCGGTACCATAAAACTGTAATTTTCCATTGCCAAAAAGTTTTCAAGATTCACAAAGCTTGCCTCACTGATCGGGAACATTGACAAAAACGCGTCAGGATAACCGTCTAATAACTTCATAAAATCTTCAGACATACCTTTCATTGACGGAAATAATGCAATATACATCCAGGCAACTAACAAAGCTGAAACACAATATATCAGCAGTGTTATCTTTTTATCACGTAGGGTTCTAAAAAAAATTGTTATCATGCTACATATAAAATTCAATAAATATTTCTTCCAATGACGCATGCTCAATATGCAGATCTCTCAAATTATGCCTACTCAGTTTTCCAACCAGCTCATTTAAATCACCTCTGACGCCCAAAATTAAACCCCCTGCAATTATTTTTTTGATTATGACACCTTTTAATTCAAATTCACTTGATTCAAAATTATCAGCAAAATAAGCGGTTACATTGTAAAGCCGTTTGTCTTTCAAATTGCGGGTACTTTCAGTCGCAACCATTTTCCCATTCTTAATTATTCCAACCTTGTGACATACGCGATCAACCTCGGAAAGATTATGTGACGACATAAATACGGTTGTTCCATGCTTTGTGAGCTCGCCAATCAAATCATAAAGCGTATTCTGCAATAACGGATCAAGCGCGTTAGTCGGCTCATCCATAATCAATAATTCCGGCTCGGTCATGAAAGCCATGATAATACCCAATTTTTGCTTATTGCCTGAGGAAAGTGCCTTAACCTTTTGGGCGGAATCAAAATTGAATCTGTCCGAAATTTTTTGTGCAATATCCGTACCGCCATTCAATCTGCTGACAAAATCAATATGATCCTGTCCGGTCCATTTATCGTACAGGCGTAAATTTCCGGAAAGATAGCCAATTTTTTTCTTTAATTTTACTGAATCTTTTTGCGCATTAAATCCGAGAATATTTATACTACCGCTGGTCGGCCTGATAAAATCCATCATGCACCGGATTGTGGTTGTCTTACCGGCACCATTTGGTCCTAGGAAACCGAAAACCTCCCCCTTCTCTACTGAGAAGGATACGTTGTCTACCGCTTTATTGTTTCGGAAGTGTTTGGATAGATGATTAACTTCAATAACATTCATCATACAATGTTATCTTAGCTGTTGAAGTCGTCGTCTTTATTTTTTTTGAATTGCTTGATTACATTATCATACATACCAAGCATGTTATTAAACAGTTTCTCAAACATTATTTCTGTCTTATTTCCAGCCAGTGGTAGCCGATAATCAAGTTCGCCGTGCGTAACGCGCTGCATACCCTGTGCCAATATCTGATACGGTCTGTTTAATTTTCTGGCCATAAGTAAAGCAATAACTAGGAAGATAGGAAGCAGTATTAAGTCCATATATAACAATGATATAAGCATAGTTTTTCTTTCCGCAACTACGTTACCGGCAGATTCATCAACACCTAAAACTGCGACTGTTTCACCTTTATCATTTAAAATTGGAGCATAACCGGAAATCCATTGACCCCATTTGTCAGTCGCTATCTTATTATCGGTTGAAGGTTTTATTAATCCTTCTTTCAAATCTGCCTGAGCAGAGACATCATATCGTTCACCGACATCCGGACGCATCTCGGATTCATCAATATAATTATCTCCGTTTGCATCTTGCGTTTCTCTCGCCGCCACAACAAAAGTCATTATGTCAACATTTGTGGTCGGCCTCAAAGTATAGATATCAAATATTAATGGATTCCCGTCCATGACATTCTTGAAGTAATTTTCAATCGTTTTATAGTCATCCGATCCTTGTTGCTCGTTTGAAATGATATTCTCATGTGTCTGGTAAGAAACGTTATCTGCTAAATTTTCCGCAATAATCTTCAGTGATTCACTGGTATTATTCATCATGGCAGTTACTCCAAAATAATATACAAAAATATTTGTGATCAACATAATTGAAATAAATGCCGTAATTGCATAACGAAAAATTTCTCTTTTAAGCAGATTTGAACGTTTATCAATTTGTTGCATAACAATAGGGTTTAGGTAATTATTACGTATATTATACTAAATAATCGTTTGTATGTCCAATAGAGTCAAATCACGAATACTAAAACAATCTACCATTCATTGATTTACCCGTCTTCTTTGCCGTTTTCTTATGTTTACTCGGCTTTATTTGATTTGGTTTTGGCGTAACTGCTGTTACAGCCTCCCGATACCGGCAATAATCACAGTCTAAATTTGCTTCTGGCAGGACTCTAGTAGAGAGACATTGGTGCGCTTCCATGATTGCTGTCTCTACCCAAGAATCATTCCCGGTATAGGGCAACAGAAATACATCAAATTCCAGCTTTTGATCAAAGGCTTTGCGGTCTGTTTTACCGTTGCAATAAACGAAATACCCGGTTGCGGATACATTAAATCCGTTTTTTCTGAGCAGCCATTGGTATACTTCCATCTGCCGTTTATAGCTCTCCTGCCATTCCGCATCAATGGAAATTTCACCGTCTTTGGATGTCGCCTTATAATCCACCACAAGCAACTCATCTTTGGAATTAATCCACAGATCATCAATCGCCCCCTTAACCATGAAATTCGTCGGTTCATGCAAATATGCCACTCCACCGCGCAAAGCATTACGCCAATGGTCAATATCCTGGTGAGCAAATGGTATGGCGTCTATGCCGTAGCTTTTCATTAACGGGTGTTGAGTACCATTGGCACGGTGTAAGTCAAATTCTTTCTTAAGGAGTGTATCAACCGCAGAATTTAAATTAAACGGGAACCCCGGAGGACGACCGACACCCAGTCGCCTGTCCAAATAAAAACAGCGCGGGCAGTCAATAAACAAATCAATTTTAGATCTACTTAGATTAAACGGAACCTTTGATTGCGGGTCAAATAAATTTTTAGTTCTGAGTGCATTGTAATATTGTGACACTTTATTCTTCCAATAGTTTGTTAATTATATCGCCTAATTCATCTATTTTTGAGCCATAAGTTGTCCAATCGCCGGCCTTTTGCGCGTCAATTGCAGAATTGTAAAGCTCTGACGCCTGATTAAGCAGCTCATTGTTTGGCGCTGAAATTGGGACTTCATTGTTTATCTCAATTGTTTCATTTTCAGTATCAGTAAATATTTTATTTAATGCCAACTCAAGCGTTTCTTCCATGGCAATTCGGTTTTCATGTGCAACAATTACACGTTTTAATTCCGGAATTTTTCCGCCCTCTGCCCTTAAATATATCGGCTGAACATAAATTAAAGATTCTTCTATCGGGATAACCAGCAAATTACCTGAAATTACTTCTGAACCGCGCTGATCCCAAAGAGAAATTTGTCTTGATATTTCAGGATCCTGGTTTATTCTGTTTATAATTTGATTTGGTCCATAAACTAGCTTTTGTTTCGGAAATCGGTAAACAACAATTTTTCCGTAGTTTTCATTATCATTCCTGGCAACCATCCAGGCCGCCAGGTTATCCTTACCTTTTGGTGTAAATGGAAGCATCAGTATATATTCCTCCTTTGCTTCACCCGGCAATTTCATTATCATATGGCGCATCATTGGATCCGATTCCTCATTCTGCGGTTGCGTTGGAATTTGCCACTCATCCTCTTTATTGTAAAAGTTTTGTGGCTCGTCCATATGATATTCTGAATAGATATCGGTCTGAAAAGCAAATAAATCTTCTGGGTAGCGGATATGCGAACGCAGATCCGTTGGCAATTCATCCATTGATTTAAAAACATCTTTGTATAACTTCTGGTAGGCTTGGATAATGGGGTCAGTTGTATCACTGACGTATATATTGGTTACGCCGGTGTATGCATTGATCGTAATTTTTACTGAATTTCTAATATAGTTTAAATTTGAAACAACAAAAGAGTTCTCTGCCACAAAATCATTCAACCGTGAGTCAGACACCTTTTCCGCATATGGGTAGCGGTTACTGACTGTGTAGGCGTCATAAATCCATTCCATAGCGCCATTTTCAGTAATTACTAAATAAGGGTCTAAATCAAATTTTAGAAATGGCGCCAGTTTTCGTACTCGGTCGTCAATATCACGATACATCAATAAACGAGAACTATTTGTAATGTCATTGGAAAGAAATAATTTTGACGATTTGAATCTAAGTGCAAACAGTAACTTATCCATTAATGATGAAATTTGAACCCCTCCGCTTCCGCTATAGATTGAGTATATATTGTTTTCACCAGAAGGATAATTGAATTCTTCTGCTGAAGAATTAACAATTACATAATTATTCGGCATTTCCCCGTAGTATATCTCGGGGTTATTAATTTTTATCTCTTTGATTGATGATTCCGGAGGCAGATCTTTAACGAATAAAACCGGCAGTCCCTCCTTTGTAACTTCATTCACCGGACTTAGTGTTAATCCGTAACCATGGGTGAAGGTTAAATGCTCATTAATAAAATTCAATTGCGGCAGATTAGCAGTATTCAGCTCTCTGGCTGAAAGCAGTACCTGACGTAGATTACCGCCGATTGTATACCTGTCGTTATCCACAGATAAAAACTCATAATAGGTCCTTATTTCCTGCAACTGACTGAAGGTATCTAAAAGTGGCTCGCGGTCCCAAAGGCGTATATTCTGGATCGTTAATTGATTGTTATTAATATCCTGATTAGTCAGCAATGTTTCACCGGTCAAATCTCTTTTTTCAACCTGGTCAATTCCATATGCCTTTTGCGTCGCATCAATATTATTTCTGATATAGGGTGTTTCTTTTGCAAACTCATTTGGCAGAACAATTAACCGCTGAATGATTTCGGACAGTATCCAACCGCCGATGACACCGACCAGCAGGTATACCAGGATGCTTGAAACTACTAGCCTGGTCCAGCTCTTAAACGCATGAATTAATAAAACTATTCCCACAACCAATGCGACTACTGACATAACCTGCAAAACAGGCAGTGTAATATGCACGTCGGTATAACTAGCACCGATAAATGATCCCGTCTTGCTGTAAACAAGCGATGGAATTTCAATAAAGTATGTTTTAGCAGAAATGATAATAAAAAAGGTGGCAAACAAAATAGAAAGCATTCTTTTAGCGGAATGAATAATCCCCGGCCCGGCCGCTTGAAACAGATTTCTTAACCCGCCTTTCAATTGGATTACCCCTAATAACAGATAAATGAGAACTGATCCGATAACGCCAATAAGGATTATTGCTTCAAACAATCTTATAATCAGCCCGATAAAGGGAAGTGTAAATATGTAGTATGAAATATCTTTGTGAAATAGTGGGTCCGTAGAATTAAATGGCGTCTTATTTATATAAAGTAGGATAATCTCCCAGTTTGCTGCTGCAATTAAGCCGATTACTATTGATACTAAGATAACAACTGGAATGGTTATTTTACGTATAACCGGGCCGGCATCAATTACCTTCATCTTTGGACCCTGTGGCGTATTTATTTTTACATTAAACGACTTGGTTGATGGGGAAAATCTGCGTGCCAGACCAAAAATCAGTGCCAGAATTAGATATGAGCAGATTGCTACACCAAATCCTACTATAACTTTTGCAATTAGTGGGGTGGTAAATAACTGCTGGTAACCCACTTCCTTAAACCAAAACCAATCAGTGATTATATTAGCACTGCTAACCAGGGCAACAATCAGGATAACCACAATGCCTATGGTTGATATGGTAATTTTTCGTAATTTCTTCATATTTTGCGGAGTATTAGCATGAATAATATAACTATTATACACTTAAATCATTAATATGTTTAGCTTGCATTCTAATGCCGGTATTGACAATGAACCAGTTTGATGATAGTTTGTATGCTCGTTACAGTTTATTCCAAATTTGTAATGCGGGGTGCACTTGTTGCTTTGCGGCGGAATTATGACTAGTGCGTTCTAGCAACTTGTAGAACAGTCAAATTCCCCACGGGCAAATAGGTGCATCCCCTCTTTTTTAATATATTGTATTACTTGTTATAATAGAGATATGGTAAATAAAAAACAGCAAAAAAACTTTTGGCAAAGCTTAAAAAAGCCTTTTTTAGTTATGGCACCAATGGATGACATAACCGATTTTCCATATCGTCAAATTGTTAAATCCTGCGGTGGGCCGGATGTAACCTTTACTGAGTTTGTTTCAACTGACGGGCTATGTTCAGCAGGTAGAAATCGGCTTTTGCATGATTTGAAGTATTTAAAAAATGAGAAGCCAATCGTAGCACAAGTTTTCGGCAGTAAACCTGAAAATTTTACCAAAACTGCCTCATTAATCAAAAAGCTGGGTTTTGATGGAATTGATATTAATATGGGGTGCCCTTTTAAAACAGTAGAAAAGCAGGGTGCCGGTGCCGCGCTCATAAAAACACCTGTTTTAGCCCAGCAGATAATTGCGGCAACCAAAAAAGGCGCGGGCGACATGCCGGTATCAGTTAAGACGAGAATCGGGTATGGTAAGGACAGCTCTAAGATTTGGATACCGCAACTGTTAGTAATGAAACCAGCCGCTCTGACTATTCATGCAAGAACTCAAAAAGAAAAATCCAGAGTACCTGCGCACTGGGATGTAATTAAGGAGATCAGTGCTGTGATAAAGTCGGGCAAAAGCGAAACAGTTCTTATTGGTAACGGGGATGTAAAAAGTATTGCGGATGCATATTTAAAGGCGAAGTTATATGGAGCGGACGGAATAATGGTCGGCAGAGGTGCGATGAATAACCCCTGGTTTTTTTCCGGAAAAGACGAAATGGAAGTAACTACCAAAGAACGGCTTAGGTTATTATTAAAACATGCGAGACTTTACGAAAAAACCTTCAAGGGTATAAAAAGATTTTATAACCTAAGAAAGTTTTATTCAGCATATATCTCAAATTTTTCGGATGCAAAAAAACTGCGCATTGAATTGATGAAGGCGCAGAATTCTGAACAGCTGGAAGAAGCTATTAACAAATATTTATTAAGCGAGTGAGTGTTTAGTTTTAATTATCTTTTCGGCATCCTGATAGCTTTCCAGTCTTTTAATTCTGATACCGAATTTTTTCCATGGTATTTTATAGACAATAGACGGTAGCCATCCTGACATGCCGCTTTTTCTTGGTTTTATGGTAAATAATATTTTTGGAATATATATTCCGGTATGTCCTGATTTCAGCATAGTCAACCAAAGATCCCAATCCTGAAATCTGTTGATTGTTTCATCAAAACCCGGAAAATATTCCCTCCTGATCAGCGAGGAAGTATGGATATAGTTTTTTTTGCGAAGCTCTTCTTGATTAAAGGGAAGCAACCTGAAGACTTTTGCACCCCACATAAAATCGGAATAGGCATATGCCGCCTGTTGATTCTCATCTAGGGCATTTTTCATTTCCCGGAGCATATTATGATTCGCTACGATGTCCGCATCGCAAAACAGTAAATACTCACCTTTCGCAATTTTAGCACCGTTATTTCTGGCGATATTGGCGCCGGAATTTTTTTGATTAATAACTGTAATTCTGTTTTGATAATGCTCTAAAAGATTTAATGTGTTATCCGTAGAACCATCGTTGACAACAATTACTTCAAAATCTTTATACGTCTCTGCAAATAGAGAGTCCAGGCATTGTTTTAGCACATGGCCGTGCTGATAAGTTGGAATTATTATACTGATCATATAAATGTATGTATTAATACACTAATCATAAATCGGATTTACATATTTGCATAGAGTAGCCAATAAAAAACTGTGACAAAAAGCCCAGTAGTTTCATTTACCAATTATAGAATATCGCTAAATGCCCGTGCTTTTACTTCCCAGTCAAATTCTTCCCTCACCCTTTCTCTACCCTGTACTCCGAGCTGATTAGCGTAAGCTGTATCTTCAAGTAAATTTACTACGCTTTTCGCTAGTTCTGACGGTTTTTTTGGTTCAATAAGCAAACCTGTTTTTTTATGCAGGACTGCATCGCTTACTCCGCCAGAATTGTATGCAATAACTGGTTTCCCAAATGCGTTTGCTTCAAGATATACAATACCGAACCCCTCCACATCATTATTGGCAAGAATGCGGGTCGGCATGATGAATACATCAGCTAACTGATATAGACTGGGTAAAGCTTCCCTACTGATCGTTCCGATAAAAGTTACATAACTTTCCAGGTTGTTTTTTGATATGTACTCCTCAAGAACTGCCCTGTAAGGTCCGTCAGACGTGATTACATAATTAATGTTCGGAAAAGACTGTATAATATCAGGAAGCGCCTTCAGCACATCCATATGGCCCTTGCGCTCAATAATGCGACCTACAGTCAGCAAAATCTTTTTACCACCTAAATGATACTGTTGTGCGATCTCCTTTTGATGATCCGTACTACCGTGTTGTAATATATCAGTTCCGGGTGAAATAATAGTTATCTTTTTTTCAACGATGCCAAGGTCAGTAATTTTGCTTTTAGTATAATGGCTTACTGTTACAATATGAGTGCTTTTTTCCAGGATTTTTTTTGCCAGCCAAGTTTTTCTTGCGGAAGATTGCAGAATTGTTATATCCATGGCATGCGTAGATACAATGTATGGAATTTTAAACAAATAGCTGATAAGAAGTGCCGCCGTCCCTACCGGCAAGATCTGTCCGACGACTATTTGCTTAATATTATTGCTTCTAATCACCTTGCATGAATTGCAGAGCAAAAGGAACCATTTCGGCCAAAAAAAACGGGATTTTATGTAAAACTTTTTCCTAATAATTTTATAGCGTTGTTTTAAATCAAAAGCTGACGCTCCATTCTCTATCGGTGATAGAACTGTAATATCTTCTTTAGGCAGACGAGCGCAAATTTGTGAAAGATATTCAGAAACCCCACCGACTATTGGTGGAAAATCAGTTGTTATCAGCAGTGTTTTCAGCATTTTGTTTTTTAAATACTGCGCGTATGACAGATTTCATGTCATTTATTGAAACTGCCCGAACAGCGAATATTAAGAACACGTAAATTGCAACACCGATTGGCATTAGCATTAGTATTGAAATTTTATTTCTAAATAAATAGAGTAAAACGCCCATTGCTGTACTGGCAAACAGCAGCTTGATAAACTTTGATAATAATAGCTTTTTATTATACGGTGCAATTTTACCAATCCACGGCATACCTAACGTAATCAATGTCACCGCGCTGGCGACTGCCGCAATACTTGCGCCAATGTAGGTATATCTTGGTATTAAAATGACATTCAGAATTATATTAACTGCTGTAGCAATTCCCATATTTACCGTATTGAGCTTCTGACGGTTACAGGCATTAAGAAAATTACCGACCGGATAATTCAAAAACACAAAAACCAATCCAGAAATAATTATCTGAAATGCGACAATAGAGGCTTCAAAAGCCGGTCCGTATAGTTTCAAAATTATTCTTTCTGCAAGCACAAATGAGCCGGCAGCAATCGGTAAGCTGACCGCCATCAGGTATATCATTGCCTTTTCAAATGTGTGCGCAAGCTCGCTTTTGGAGGTGACAAAATAACGGCTCATCGCTGGAAAAAAACTGGATGCAAATGCTCCCGGAATAAAGGTTAAGGACATATTGAATTTTGACGCGATTGAATACCAGCCCACATATTTATCACCCGCCAGTATACCCAGCAGTACTTTGTCAATTTCATTATTAACTTTGTAAAATATTCCTGCGATCGCAAAAGGAATAGCGATTCTCAATAATAGAGTAACTATCTTTTTATCCAGTTTAATTTTCGGATGCAGCCTTGCTTTAAATACCACCAGTGACAGTGAGTAAATAAAGTTAAAAATACTACCGAGCAATACAGCGACTACAACACCGATCACAGAAAATCCAAAAACTATCCCCAGTATTCCGAAAACAACAATTATCACCTGATAAACCGTCAGGCCGATTGCTTCAAAATGCAGTTTCTGATATGCCCTAAATATTGAATAAAACGAAAAAGTAAAGGAATCAAGAACAATAATGGCTACGGCGAAGAAAATAATCCGCATTGAAAGCGCATCTCTTCCCATAGCCATCGCGGAAAATATCAGGGCTACAACAGTAATTACAGAAAATACAAGCTTTATGCCGAGCACTGATGACAAATATTCCTTAGCTTTACTGTAATCTCTTGATACTTCTCTGGTTAATACCGGTCCCAAGCCAAATTCAATAAACAGTGCAAATATTCCGGCAAAAGATAGCGCCCATACGTATTTACCAATACTTTCACTACCTAGTTCACGCGAAATATATGCAAAATAAAAAAAAGACAGAACCTTTTGAAAAATAAAGGCTCAGTCAACAATGTGGTATTTCTGGCTATCTTGCCATTTGAAGACTTATCCATTGAAAATAGATTATCTTTTTGCCCATTGTGGGGCTCTTCTTGCCTTCTTTAAACCGTATTTCTTTCTTTCTTTCACCCTAGGATCACGTTTCAAGAATCCAGCTTTTTTTAATTGTGATCTAAGTTCGGGATTATATTTTTCTAAAACCCTAGCAATACCTAGTCTCACGCTTTCGGCTTGTCCGTGTTTTCCTCCGCCGGAAACTCTTACGGTAATTTGACCCGGATCAAGACTTACTAATTCTAGGGGCATTTTTACAATCATCTGTAAATTCGCAGTCGGGAAATAAACCTTCATCTCCTTCTCATTAACCACAATCTGACCTTGTTTTTTCTGGTACAGTCTGACTCTAGCTACTGATTCTTTTCTTCTGCCAACAGCAAAAAGATAGTCATGCTTAACAACCTTCTTTTTCACCGGAAGCTCTGCTTTGTGCTCAATAGCTTTCTTTTTTGGCCTGCCACGCTTCTTGGTTGCGGGTGTTTTAGGCGCTGTCTTTTTTGTTGGAGTCATACAAGTCTATTTTTTAAACTGAATTTTCTTAAGCATTTTCGTGCGGAGTTTGTTTTTGGGCAACATATTGCGCACTACTTTCAACAGAAAAATTTCTGGATTCTTGCTAAATATTTCATCCATATTTTTGGTTGTAATTCCGCCCGGATAACCACTATATTTATGATATAACTTATCGTTTTTCTTATTACCTGTCGCAACAATTTTGTCCGCATTGGAAACAACCACGACAACATGCGCGAGTTTTTCTGGTGAATAATCAACCAGTCGTTTCCCCTGAACAGAAAAAGCGATGTCTGATGCAACTCTGCCAAAAGACTTACCTTCGGCGTCAATTCTATATACATGTGGCTTTGGAGCCACGTTATTATTTTTCATCTTCATTTTGTGGAACTAATTCAATTCTTACTGTTGGGGCATTATCACCCTTCCTATTCCCAATTTTTGAAATCCTGGTATACCCGCCCGGTCTTGATTTAAATCTTTTTCCAAGCACAAACAGTTTTTTCACTGCTTCCTCGGTATCCAATGACCTCATCACTCTCCGGCGGTTTGTTACGTTTTCCGTCTTAGCCAGTGTAATCATCTTTTCAACATATGATCTTAGTAATTTGGCTTTCGTTGCGGTAATCGTCAGCTTTTCGTGTAAAATCAAACTTTGCACCAAACCATTAATCAGTGCTTTGCGCGGAGATTTTTTTCTGTCCAGTATTCCTTTTGATTTTTTATGTCTCATAAACTACCTATTTCTTTACCTCTGCTTTTTCTTTTTTTGTACCCTCTTCAGATTTTTCCGCATCGTTTTTTTCTTTCTCTTCCTTCTTTGACTCCTTTTTCTTATCGTATGACTTCAGGAAATCAAAGTGGTTTACCAAAATTTCCGAGGCACTCTTAAATACTTCAATCGGAGTCAGTGTTCCGTCTGTGACTATTTCAAGCGTAAGCTTATCATAGTTGGTCATTTTTCCAACACGGACATTTTCAATATCAAACCTCGCTTTGAGTACCGGTGTGAATATGGCGTCAATTGCAATTACTCCAATTTCGTATTTTTCTTTACCACGGGCTTCAACTGGTGAATAACCAAGCCCATTCTCAACTGTCAACTCCATATCCAGTTCTGCTGACTTATCTGTTAGCGTAGCAATTACTAGATCCTTGTTTGAAATTTTAACTTCCGCAGTTTCCTTAATATCTGCTGCTGTAACCACCTTTTCACCCTTTACTTTTAGCGTGACCGTTCCAATATCTCCAGTAACCAACTTTAGGCGAAGCTGCTTTATATTTAGAATTATATCCACAACGTCCTCTTTGACGTGTTCAATCGTGGAAAACTCATGATCCACTCCCTTTATCTTTATGCCGGTAACTGCAGATCCGGACAGCGATGATATAAGCACTCTACGCAAAGCGTTGCCCACAGTCAGGCCATAGCCAGGATAAAGTGGTTCAACCACAATTATTCCTGTTTTATCATCTTTTTCTGTATATTTAATTTGTTGAGGAAGTTGGATCTCTGTCATGTTTCTAGAAATTTAAATTATCAATTATTTATCGTGAATAAAATTCTATAATCAATGGGATGTTTAGATTTTGCTTCACTTGATCGTAAACCGGCATACTTAATACTTTCCCCTTCAATTCCTTCAAATCACAATCCAACCACGCCGGCGTTTCATTTTTTTGTGTGCTTTTATCCAGCTTTTCAAATAATTTTTTACTAGTTGTTTTGGTAGAGACCACATCGCCGACACTAACACAGTAGGACGGGATATTTACTTTTTTGCCGTTAACTAATACATGATTATGGGACACTAACTGTCGCGCGATCCCTCTGGATTGTGCAAAACCCATGCGGTAAACAATATTATCAAGCCTCGTTTCCAAAATGGTCATCAGATTCTCACCGCTATCACCGGTATTTCTCATGGCCTTATGCACGTAGTTTCTGAACTGCTTTTCAAGAATTGCATAAATTGTTTTTACCTTCTGCTTCTCTCTAAGCTGTATTCCATACTGGCTTTTACGAGATTTTTGCTGCTTCGGTCCGTGCATTCCTGGCGGATAATTTCTTTTAACCATTGCACATTTCGGCGAAAAACATTTTTCACCTTTTAAAAAGAGTTTTTCACCTTCTCTTCTGCATCTTTTACATTTTGGATCAAGATTTCTTGCCATATTTATACTCTCCTTGGTTTACGTGAACGCGGTCCATTGTGTGGAATCGGAGTTACGTCTTTAATAGACAAAATACTTATACCCTGCGCACTCAAAGCTCTAATCGCTGCTTCGCGGCCATTACCTACACCTTTAACAAATACGTCCACTTCTCGCAGTCCGCAGTCCGCAACTTTTTCCAATAAACTTCTTACGATGACGCCGGCAGCATACGGAGTTGCTTTTTTAGGACCTTTAAACCCGGAAAGACCGGACGATGCCCATGCAACAACTGCGCCATTTGGATCAGTTAAAGTGATGATTGTATTATTATAAGTTGCCTGAATATATACTCTTCCGGTGGTAAGTACTCTATTTTTCTTCTTCTTTTTGATTGGTTTAGCGGTTGCCATATTTATTCGTTATTTATGTTTTTTGATCAGCAACTTTTCTTCCGCTGCCAACGGTTTTTCGCACATTACCTCTTACGGTTCTGGTGTTTGTCTTAGTCCTTTGTCCGCGAGCCGGGAGTCCTTTTGCATGGCGAGATCCTCTGTAGCTGCCTGTTTCTTTTAAGCGCTTGATATTTGTTAAAACTTCACGTTTCAAATCACCTTCAACCCGGTAGTTTTTTTCTATAATTTCTCTTAAGACATTCGCTTGATCATCAGTAAGCTCGGACGTTCTCATTCCCGGAGCAATGTTTGCCTGTTTAAGAATTCTCCTGGAAAGCACTCTGCCAATACCAAAAATATATGTTAACGCGATTTCAATTACTTTTTCTTTTGGAAGGGTTACCCCTGCTATTCTTGCCATAAAATATTATCCTTGACGTTGTTTATGCTTAGGATTTTCACACTTAACAACCACTCTACCTTTTCGGCGAGTTACTTTACATTTCATACACATCTTTTTAACGGATGCCCTTACTTTCATGTAAATCTATGTTATTTCCTATAAGTTATCCTACCCTTAGTTAAATCATATGGTGTCAATTCAACAGTAACTTCATCACCCGGTAATATCCTTATGCGATGCATCCGCATTTTTCCGGACAAATGTGCCAAAATTTCATGACCGTTTTCCAGTTTGACTTTAAAAGTTGTACTTGGTAATAATTCCTCAACAACCCCAGCGACTTCAATAAAACCTTTTTTGTTTGCCGAGGCATTCAATTTGTTTCCTTCTGGTGAAGGATTACTATTTTGAATATTTTCAGGCATATTGTATTTTAATACTAAAATAAAATTCTTTGTCCCTGCATTTTGGACAAGAATTAATACAAAAGTATTGAATTTGCCTTGTTCTGCAGTAACTCATCTATATGCATAAGCAGTGTTCATTATAACATGACTTATAATGCTGTCAAGAAACTACAATAATTGGCTAATATTAGCAAATAGTAAGCTAAACTAATATTGCCTTAATTCTCCGAATTCCGGTAGAAACTGCCTGTTCCTTTATAATTTTGAAGCTACCAAGTTCTTTTGTATTCGTTACGTGCGGTCCGCCACATATTTCCATACTGAAATCGCCTATTTCGTATACTTTAACCCTCTCGCCATATTTTGATTCAAAAAGTCCGATTGCGTTCATTTTTTTAGCTTCCTCAAGAGATATTTCTGTGAATTTTACCGGCAATTCCTTCTGTATCTGTTCATTTACGAGCCTCTCAACACTATCAAGCTCTTCTTCCGTCACCTTTCTCGGATGCGTAAAATCAAATCTCAGACGTTCTGAAGTAATATTGCTACCTTTTTGCGCGACATGATCGCCCAAAACAGTGCGAAGCGCTTTGTGCAGCAGGTGCGTTGCTGTATGCAGTCTTACGGTCTCACTGGAATGATCTACCAATCCGCCTGTAAACTTTTTTTCCGCACCCTTCCGAGAGAGTTGTTGGTGTTTTTTGTATTCCACATCAAACTGTCCACGATCAATTTCAATATTATGTTCTTTTAGCTCTTCTTCAATCATTTCAACCGGAAAACCGTACGTTTGGTACAAATAAAATGCTGTTTTACCTGAAAATATTTTCTTTTTTTGGTCAGATATGCTAAAAATTCCCAACTCTTTTTCAAAGACTTTTAGACCATTTTGTAGTGTTTCAGTAAATTTTTTCTCCTCTTTTTCCATCTCATCACAAATAAAATGCGCGCTAGCGATAATTTCAGGATACACCTCTTTGTGTGACTCAATTACTGCTTCTGCAATTTGCTTTGTAAAACTGGTTTGTATGCCTAATTTTCTAGCTTGTCTTATTGCTCTTCTAATCAATCTGCGCAATACATAACCTTGATCCATGTTGGAAGGTACTATACCTTCGTGCAAAATAAAGCAGGCGGATCTTATATGATCAACTACTATCCGCTCTGATCTGGTATTTGAATTGAGGGATAATTGGTGTAATTTTTCAAAAACTGGTCTGAAAATCTCAATATCAAACACAGACTGCATACCGTTATATATTGCCACCATTCTTTCCATTCCCATGCCGGTATCAACATTTTTCTGCGGCATAGGTTCATACTCACCACTAATATTCTTTGTGTATTCCATAAATACATCATTCCAAATTTCCACATATTTTCCGCACCCGCAACTCGGTTGACAATTCTCACTGCAGGGCTCTCGGTCAGTAATATAAAACATTTCAGAATCCGGTCCACACGGTCCCGTAATCCCAGCGGGTCCCCACCAATTTTCATGTTTCCCATAAGCGTATATATTTTTTTCGGCAATTCCGTATTTTTTCCACAAAGCGTAACTATCCTTATCAAATGGCGCATCATCATCTCCTTTAAATACAGTAACAGCTAATTTCTCTATCGGGATATTCAGTTCCTTTGTCAAAAAATCAAAACTCCACTTTATCGCATCATCTTTAAAATAATCCCCTAATGACCAATTACCAAGCATTTCAAAAAACGTAAGATGCCAGTCATCTCCAACTTCGTCAATGTCGCCAGTCCGAATACATTTCTGAAAGTCAGTCAGACGTTTGCCCTCAGGATGCGATTGACCCAGTAGATACGGTACTAACGGATGCATTCCCGCAGTAGTAAATAAAACCGACGGGTCATTTTCCGGAATCAAAGAAGCGGGCCTGATAATAGCATGCTTTTTCCTTCTAAAATATTCCAGAAATTTATTTCGCAATTGAAGTTCATTCATATGATGATTGTACAATATGCCATTGCTACTATCAAGTAATCACTGCGCTGCCAATTAAGACCGTACTTTTATAAAAAACGATTGATTGACCCGGGGTAATCGCTCTTTGAGGTTCAATAAATTCCGCGGATAATACATTATTACTGATTTTAGTTACTGTTAATTCCTGGTCCGTCTGCCGGTATCTGATTTTTGCCGTGCATTTAAGTGGAAATTTAGGCTCTTCGTCAATCCAATGAACATGGTCCGCAATCAGAGTTTTACAAAATAACTTTTGATCATGACTCCCTTTGGCAACAATCAATTCATTTGCCTCAGTATCCTTTGTGACAACATAATAAGGAATTCCGCCGCCGATATTGATCCCTTTTCTCTGACCGATAGTATAAAACGGCAGTCCGATATGATTGCCGATTATCTCTCCATCGGTTGTTCTAATTTTACCGGGGGTTTCCTTTAAACGTATCTTTAGAAATTCTTTAAGATCCACTTCGCCGATAAAACAAATCCCCTGGCTATCTTTTTTATCGTGTGTAGGTAAACCAATTTTCTTCGCAATTGATCTGACGGTTGTCTTCGTATATGCACCAATCGGAAATAATGTCTTGGAAAGCTGATGTTGATTAAGGGTGCAAAGAAAGTATGACTGGTCTTTATTAACATCCTTACCCTTTAATAACTGATACGTGGTTTTACTCCTGCTATTTCTCACCTCCAGAATTTGAGCATAATGACCGGTTGCAATAAAATCCGCTCCCAGTGATAGGCACTTATCCAGGAATAATTTAAACTTTATCTCCTTATTGCACATGATATCGGGGTTAGGAGTAATCCCCTTCTTATAGCTTTTGTAAAAATAATCAATTACCTTCTCTTTATACTCCTTTTCAAAATCAAAAGTATAAAATGGGATTTTAAGCTTAACGCAGACCTTTCTCATGTCCTCCTGGTCTGTAACCCATGGACAAAGATCAAATTTGTTTTTTAGTGCTTTCTCGTCACTTGGCATTGTCTCAGTCCAATTCTTCATAAAAACACCCACAACATCATAGCCGCGCTTTTTAAGCAAATAGGCGGCCACTGAGGAGTCAACCCCGCCGCTCATTCCGACAAACACCTTAAGTTTTTTAATCATTGTCTTTTTCATTTTCCCCCAATAACGCAAGTTTAGATATACCAAAAACCCGCCTGCATGGCAAGCGGGTCGTTAAAGTTTGGTCTACTGATCAAATTTAATACTCTGGCCGGGTTTTATCACGTGCTCAGAAACTGGATGTTGCGGAACACTGTCATCCGGGCTTTTTAGTTCAATTTTCGGCAGAGGTTTATTATTATTATTATTCACTTGATTGGTATAGTTGCTCTTCTTTTTCTTCTTCTTTCTTCTGCCGCCGTCATGATGCGGATTTGGATTTGACGATGTATTTCTTTTTGTCACGTCACTAAAAGATATCGGGCCTTGCTGCAAAGCATCATTTAAACGTATCTCCTGCGGTGACTCATTAATTACTGGCTCTTTAATTTCACTCGGTGTTTCTACGGGCTGAGTTTTTGGTTCAATAATTTTCAAAACTGATTTTATCTTAGGTGCCTCGTTACTTTTTTCATGCTGGCTCTGCGCCGCTACGGTTTGTTTTGGACTTGCATTATCACTTTCATTTTCAGCAATACCTTTATACATTTCTTCAACACCACTCCATCTTAGAATCTTATCTTCAACTACTTTTACCGGCCTGGCGTATCTTTCACGCGAAGAAACAATAATTTTGTCTAAATTACCTGTCTCCCCCTGAATTGGCGGTAAAATTGTCGCGCTAAAAGGGGCGGATGCGACTCCGTCAATCATCAATTTCAAATATACATTGTACTTCGGCAGGTTTACCAGATCATTTAACATAAAATACGGCTCAAATTCCTTTTCCAAAAATTCAGCATCTTCAGCACCGACGCGGAAACAAATAATCGTTCCAACGTTTCCAAATACTGCCGCTTTCACCACGTCGCCAAGCTGTTCAATGTATTGATGAGCAATCGTAAGGTTTAGTCTGTATTTCCGCGCTTCTGAAAGTATATTTGCAAAGCTTTCCGTGGAGAAGTTCTGAAACTCATCAACATACAGATAAAAATCTTCTCTTGTTTCTTCTGGAATGTCCACACGACTCATTGCGGCCAATTGAAGTTTTGTAATCATCATAGCTCCAAGCAGTGCTGAATTTTCCTCCCCGATTCTACCCTTCGCCAGGTTCATTAAAAGAATTTTCTTTGTATCCATTATCACCCTCATATCAATAGTACTCTTGGGCTGTCCGACAATATTTCTAATAATTGAGCTTGATAAAAATTGACCGACCTTATTTTGAATTGGTGATATTGCCTCTGTTCTGAAGCGCTCATTGTAATTTGCATATTCATCCACCCAGAATGCCTTAACAATCGGATCGGTCAGATTGGATACAATTTTTTTTCGGTAATTTTTATCAACTAAAAGTCTGGTAATACCCAGTAAGGTACTGCCGGGATTTTCCAGCAAAGCAAGAATTGTATTCATTAAAATATATTCAAGCCTCGGCCCCCATGAATCAGCCCATATTTTCTTAAAAACTCCTACCAGACCGGAAGCGATCAGATTTTTGTATTGCGGATTAACTTCTTCCAGTATATTAAAGGCGATGGGGTGTTCGGTATCGGAAGGATTAAAATACACGACATCATTTATTCTGTTGGATGGAATAAATTTAATCACCTTTTCCACTGATTCACCGTGCGGATCAACTAAAGCGACGCCCCGACCCCTGTGAATATCCGATATCACCATATTTTCAATACAATTGGATTTACCAACACCGGTTTTTCCAATTAAATAAACATGTCTTCTTCTATCATCTTCTTTAATTCCAAACCTTACTCTCTTGTTACGAAAGTTAGTTTCGGCGAATACTGTTATATCGTTATAATCCGGCATTTGTTAAATCGTCATCATTAATTATTTCTATAGGAAGATTTTCCGGTATCCCCGCTCTTGGAACGGCCGGCGCACCAGAGGCTGACCTACCTGGCCTTTGCGGAGATATTCCGGAAGATGAAAATGCTTCTCTTGGCAATGTTGCCGGCGCACCACCTTTGCGGACTTCCGTTCTCTGCACCGGCGGGACTGTGATAGTTGCGATCGGGAAATGATAAATACTCGCCAACTCTTCAATATTTAAAATGAATCCTGTTCCCATGCCCAAGTGATTGGCGCGTTTTTTATATGCTCTCAGAATTTTTTTCTTCTTTAATGCAACACGCTTTTCAACCCGCCAGTAATCCGCTTTTGTCTTTGTCCTTTTGTGCGGTTTAAACGCATTCAAATTAAGAGTGTTGTACTGAAACAAAGCGCCTAATACCGGGCTGATGCCTCTGTTTTTATCAAAGATTTCTTTTTTACCAACATAGACAAGCCTGATTTTAGTTCTAAATGCTATTTTGGTCATTTTTTCCTGTATCGCCTCAATAACACTCCTGGCTCCCGGGGTTAAAAATTGCATTTCACTCTTTGCTTTGGTATCTGCTTTGCTGGTATCAGTACTTGATGCCCCGCCAAGAACCTGATTAACCGCCTCGTCACCAAAACCCTTCAGAGTACTTGTCAACGGCGAAAAAACTCCTTTTTTCTGTGCTGATTTTTCTCCGGCTAATTTTTTGACCAACTGTGAGGCATTTTCCGTCCAGGAAGAATTTGCGGGTGTTATGACAATTTGAAGCCACGTTTGTTCACCCGGTTGCAAACGGGATAAAGCTTCCAATATTGATGCCATCGGATCGGCAAATGTCTGACTTAAAGTATGTTCAAAATTCTTATAGGTACGTATAGGATATGCTTCTTTTTTTGCCAGTGTAAATTCGGTACCCCATAGATCATATTCATCATTTGGAAATTTATTTTCCACTGAATCCGTATAATCACCCACCTCCGTTATTTCCGCATCCGGGTATTGGGCATAAATCGCCGATTCAATCAAATCTCTGTTGCTTTTGTCTGACCTGATCAGATATTGAATATATCCGTCAATACTGACTAATTCAAGCGAATAGCGTCCCTGGACTTTGCCCAGCCAATAACGTTCGTATTTATTACCCTTTGCCTCAATTGCATATAGATGCGCAAATATCTGTTCAACCGCAACCAGCGACTGCTCATTTTCTCTTGGTATATCCAGTGCCAATAAAACCGGTTCCTGTGCGTCCCTATATCTTTGCCTTGCGCGCTCCAACCTCGCAATATATAGGCCGATTATCAAAAGGACTACCAGGGCAATCCAGCCACCATTCACAAAAATCCACCATGCAGCGGCAAGCGGATTCTGTACACCCATAGATGTAAAATCTAAAGAGATTTCCATTTTAAGCTACTGATTAGGGATTGTTTCAGATACTTCCTGTTTAAGCGCATTGTGATTTAAAGTATAGCGTTTATCCGGAAGTTTAGTAAATTTAGTTTTATCTGTCAGCGCCAAATGGATGGTGTTTTTTCTTACAACCCTCTGGTCCAACACTCTGCGTACTAGCTCATCCCTAGTCAGCGGCTCGCTGGCTTTTTCCAGTATCTTAATCAGAACATCAGAAACCACGCCCGGCTTGTATCCCCATTCCTCTAATGCATAAATCCCGCGTCCAACCAAAACAAAATCATTATTTAATATAAGTTCATTATGCACAGTCGGAGGATATGCTTTACGGCGGTCAAACTTAACTTTATTGATCAGTTCGGTAATATCATTGAAATGCAAGGGCTTACCCTCCTTTTTCAAAACCAAGTATATCTTATCTTTCATCCGTTTCGGATTAATTGACCCCCATTTCGCTAAACCATACTCATCAAAAGGATTACTATCAATTTTTTTACTCAATGTAATGTAGGAGTGAATACCTTCATCCGTCAGTAATTCTTTTTTATTGGCGTAGTATTCCGTGTGATGGAATTTGTACAAAAGCTCATCCAGTTTCATCGGCTTGCCTTCCTTTTCCAGGATCTGTACAAGCTGATCAATTGTTTCATTAACGAAATCCAAAGATACGTGAGGTAATCCCCAGGATTTTGATACAGATAGTGATGCCGGGATACGCACAATTTTCATGGAAATCAATTCCTCCAGGATAAACACCGCGCAATTATTATTTAACGGGTTATCGGACGCAAAATTAAGCAACTCATGCAACAGCGAATGTTCGTCCATGATTCCACCATTATGCCCCAAAACATTTGAAATAGTATGTTCCAATTCTGAGGACATTTTACTGAATTCTCTCAACCCTTTTATTTTTTTGATTGCCGAATTCTCTATCTGCCGAATTCGCTCACGAGTCACATTATAAGCCTTACCGATCGCCTCCAGGGTCTCTTTTGCTTGCCCACTCAAGCCAAAACGACGCCTCAAAACATCCTCTTCCTTATTTGTCAGATATTTAAGTAATGAAGAGACTGTATCACTGGGACTAAATCCCTCTATTTCCGCCTCCTGTTTTGAACTTATTACCTTATCTAGAATTGAATTTTGGTCTGTCATAATTGTTATATAATTATTCCAATATCTTCAGTATAGCATAAGCTTGAATAAGTGTCAAGAAAGTGGTCATAACAAAAAACTGTACAGTACAGACAGTTGCATTGAAATTACAAATTAATTTTTTGAAAACTTGTTATGCCAAAGCAATAACAGAGGGCTTGCGATAAAAATTGATGAATATGTACCAACGACTATTCCGATGATTAAAGCAAGTACAAAATACTTCAGCGATTCACCTCCAAAAAGATACAAAGCAATTAATACTAAAAGTGTTGTAAATGATGTATTAATTGATCTGACCATAGTTTCGTTAATTGATTTATTGATTGTTTCCTCAAAGTCAGAGCTTGAACCTTTAACTATGCCTTCCCTGATTCTGTCATAAACAACAATTGTATCATGAACAGAAAAGCCTAGAATTGTCAGTAAAGCTGTAACAAATAATGCATCTAGTTGAACCCCTAAAAAGTATCCAAGCGCGGCAAAAACTCCTGTGACAATCAAAATATCGTGTGCCAGCGCAATTATCGCGCATACTCCAAATATATAAGCCGGAACCGGTCCTCCTGAGATCTTTCTAAATGCATAGGACAAATAGGCAATAATCGCCGCCATTACAAATAGGACACCGACAATTGTCTTCTGCTTAAGCTCGTTACCAACCGTAGGACCAACTGACTCAAAACTCAGCTCATTTACTGTTCCGTAGTTCTCATTCAATTTGGCAAGAATTTGTACTCTTGTATCATTCTCAATGGTTTTCATTCTTATCATAATATCCTTGTCCTTTACAGGCTGAACCACGACATCTCCAAGATTGAATTCATCAAGAATCGCTTGTATTTCCTGCGCATTTGGTCTGACTCCGTCAAATTGTACCTGCAGTAACGATCCACCACTGAAATCAATGCCGAGCTTCAGTCCGCCCATGGAAATAAATACAATACTTGCCGTAACCAGCAACATTGAAATTGCATACCATACTTTTCTAGTGCCCAGAATATTATACATATTTGTAACTATTTATTTTTTACACCAAACAACCAAAGTCCGTGCCATTTTTTGATGGCTGAGATTCTTAAAAAGTTTCTGGTAATGGTAATTGCGGAAAACATGCTGATCAATATCCCCATTGCCAATGTTATTGCAAAACCTTTAATCAAGCTCGTTCCAAACCAGGTAAGAATCAAACAAGTGATTAGAGAAGATACGTTTGAATCGCGAATAGACGGCCAAGCACGTTTAAAACCGTCCTCAATCGCGCTGAGTAACGGTTTACCTAATCTCAACTCTTCTTTCATTCTTTCAAAAATAAGCACATTGGCATCAACAGCCATACCGATTGACAGTATGAATCCGGCGATACCCGCTAACGTAAGCGTCACCGGCCAAAGCTTGAATAAGGCTAGTGCTAACAATGAATAGATAAGCAGGGCAATCACAGACAATAACCCCGGTAGACGATAATAAATTATCATAAACAAAGCAACGAGAACTAGCCCAACGATACCCGCAAACAGACTTCTTTCAATTGATTCTTGACCAAGCGTTGCCCCAATGTTTTGCTGATTAAGCAGTGATATCGGGATAGGCAGCGCTCCAGAGTTGAGTCTTCTGGTTAAAATTTTTGCTTCTTCCAAGGTAAAGCTCCCGGTAATTGACGCCTCCCCCGTTGTTATTTCTGATTGGACAACCGGAATACTGATTGGTGCGTGATCAAGATATATTGCAACAGGTTTCCCCAAATTTCGTTTGGTAACTTCTGCAAACAACTTGGTGCCCTCATCATTGAATTTCAAACTAATCTCAGGCTGTCCGGTTGATTGATCAAACTGAACCTGGGCGCTTTGCAAGTGTTTGCCTGATAAACCGGTATTCACATAATTCGTTGAGTCTGCGGCTTCCTTTGATTGAGTCTGGATCAATATTTGACGTGCTCTTGCCTTTTCTTCCTCCACACCCTGGTCATTAACAGTCGTTGTTTTACTTTCCAGCTTAATAATATGGTATCCGTATTGGGTTTGGACTAACTCCGGATATACTTTTCCAACCTCCGCTTTTTCAAACACTACTTCATCAAATTCAGGCACCATTGCCCCTCTTCCGAACTCCCCTAAATCGCCGCCATTTTTGGACGAGGAGCCCTCACTTTTTTCATCAGCTAAAGTTGCAAAATCGGTATTGGGATCAAGCGCTGAAAGCAAAATTTCTTCAGCTCTAATTTTAGCATCAGCATTATACGCATCCATTGCCTGAGTTTGCTCTGCAGTTAGTTCAACTGGCGCCTGCTCTCTAAACTCCAATAAAGGTGTTTCACCGATCATTTGGATAGCCTGCGTAATGTCAGATACCCCAGGAAGCTCAACAATCACGCGATAATCATCACCAGATTTATTAGTTTGCACAATTGGCTCCGATACGCCAAAAGAATTTACTCTTCTCTCTATTACATCTCGCACGCCTTCTATAGCATCCGGTTTTTCTGCAGCAGCAATACCACTGGTATCAGCCTGGTAAACTAAATGCGTCCCACCTTGTAAATCCAAGCCAAGGTGAACTTTTATCTCTTTAAAATAACTTCCGATTCGTATATTTGGACCCTTTGGCCAATCAACCAACCCAGCCAAAACAACCAGCACTAATATCAGGGCGGAGCTGAGCCAGAGTCTTTTGCGTATTGTCATATACTACTGGATATTGAAACAAACAAAAATTAGATAAATACTGTAAAGATTATACACAAAATAGAAATTCTTATCAAATCTAGTTACGAATAATAACCGGAATCCCCAAATTTGCCCATTGATAAACCCAGGCCGAATCGGTGCGGGACATATTGATACACCCATGACTCATACGGTGACCGAAGTTATTATGCCAATATGTGCCATGGATCGTGTATGCCCCATAAAAAGACAGGACAAACGGAACATCCTTGAGATCGTAGTTATCCGGATTATCCGGACCATAAAACCAGCTCATATCGGTTGATTCACGCTTCCAATATACATTATATTCACCGATAGGTGTGTCGTGTTTACCCTTGATTCCTGAGGAAATAAGAAATGAGTCAACCAATTTATCGTTTTCATAGGCGTATAATTTCTGTTCGGTAAGATTCACCTCAATGTATTTGTAATAATCCGGCCTGTTCACTTCTTGCCATGCACTAGGCCCGGTTATAATGTCGTCTATTCCATCTCCAGTAATATCACCCACAGCAACGTTCACGCCACCTCTAAAATCTTTTTCGTAAGCAAAAAATGAATTCGCGACAAGGGTGCCATTAGCTTCAAACATCCTGATATGTGGACCACCTGCTCTCGTTGGAACAGTTACCACCTCATCAAAACCGTCATTGTCAACATCGCCGGCAGCAACCCGGGTTCCACCCTGAAAATAATCAGGATATGAATAAAATTCTCCTAAGATTGTCCTTTTGGCATCAAACTTATATACTTTTGTCCAGGTTTTACCGAATTTTTCCACTGCCATAACAATCTCTTCCTCGGGACCCCCATCAAAATTTCCAACAGCCAGTGAGACCCCTCCGCGATCGCCTGAACGAAATGGAAGGAAATCAATTCCCTGAAAATCCCCCAGATAATTAAACACGCGAACATGCGCTCCGCCTGACGAACCGGGTGCTGCTACAATTTCATCCTTTCCGTCGCCATTAACATCACCGACTGCAACATTTACTCCACCACGCATGTCTTCGGCAAACGCAAAAAAACCTGGGGTAAATTTCGGATTGCCGTTAACATCAAATATACGGACATGTGGTCCACCGCCGGAACCTGAACCAGTTACTATTTCAATTTCTCCATCACCGTTTAAATCACCGCATGCCACCGTAATACCGTTTCTAAAAGATTCCGCATAGGCCAAAAAACCGGTTACTTTAAATGAGTAGGGCCAGATTATTTTTACATTCGGACCGCCGCCCGGTCCGGCACCGACGATAATTTCATTTTTACCGTTACCGTCCACATCACACGTTGCTACAGAAACACCCCCCTCAAAACTCTCGGGATAGACATTTAAACTTCTTCTAATATCTCCAGCAGAACTGAAAACCCGTATTTCGGGAGCGCGGGTTTTGGTATAAGCAAATGAAGTAAATGGTATTACTACTAATATAGTTGCGGTAAATAGTATCTTCTTTAGCATACGTATATTGTAACAAAATATATGCAAACAAAAAAGAGGAGATCAATCCTCTTTTTTTATTACTTACTAATCCTTTACAATCACCGTCGTTCCTACATCCGCCCAATTATACAACTTTTCAGCCGGACCAACGCCTAGTCGTACACAGCCATGTGAAACTCTGACGCCGAGATGATTTTGTCCTTCTTTATAACCATTGGCCCACTCGGGTAATTCGTGCAGTCCATATCCACGTGAATCAAACTGCATCCAAAATGGCATGTAAAGATTATAAGCACCTGAATATGCTTTTCTATTTTTATTCTGGATGTTAAACGTCCCAAGCGGTGTCGGCATTGACCACTTACCGGTTGAAACCTGAGCTGTATCAATCAAGTAACCGTTTTCATAATATTTCAGAATTTGATCAGAAATATCAACCTCAATATATTTTTTCAAGTCGGTTCGCCCTTCAGTAGATCGTTTACTCGGTGCAACAATTATTTCGTCAATTGAATCATTATCAACATCGCCGGCAGCTAGCATTACACCGCCACGAAATTCTTCTTCAAACGCGAAAATAGAATCCGGGTGAGCATAGCCATAAGCTTCAAAATAACGGACGTGTGGGCCACCGCCGGTATTGGCAGCGACAACAATCTCATCTAAACCATCCTGATCAACATCCGCATTAGTAAGGTTGATACCTTTTTTGAATGTTTCCGGGAAAGCTCTGAACATACCAAGTACAGTTTTTTCCGGATTGGTTTTATAAACTTTCACCCAAGCTTCATCTGAAGACTGAACACCAAATATTAATTCTTCCTCCGCACCACCGTCCACATTTCCGCATGCAATACTAACCCCGCCATGATAGGTTGATGCAAATGGAAAATAATCTATTCCCATATAAGTTCCGTCTTTTTCAAAAACACGAACATGCGGTCCTCCACCAATTCCTGCACCCGTTACAATTTCCTTATCGCCGTCACCGTTTACGTCACACGTTGCAATATTAACCCCGCCCATAAAACTTTCCTGGTAGGCAAAAAATCCCAAGGTAAATTTTGGATTTCCTTTTCCATCAAAAACTCTTACATGAGGTGTCGCACCGAAACGCGTGCTCACAACAATTTCATCTTTCCCGTCACCGTCCAGATCACCTGATGCCACATTGACTCCTTTACTGTAATTTGTACCATAAGCAAAAAATCCAGAAATAAATATTCCTTCGGAATTAAATATTTTTATGTGTGGTCCGCCGCCGGGACCGGGAGCAACTACAATTTCTTCTTTACCATCGCCGTTTACATCACCCGTAGCTACTGACGCTCCTCCTTTAAAACTTTCATCATAAGCGAGGAACGACTTTTCCTGAACATTTTTGTCCGATGAGAATATTCGGACGTCGGGTGCACGGTACTCCGTGGCAGATGCAATTTTCGGTAACAAAAAAACAGTACTAGCAAGCACTGCCAACGTTAAAAATTTATTCTTTGGGTGTTGTATTTTCATTTTGTTTTTGTTTTGGCTATTTCAATCTATAGAAATAGGCCAGAGATGGCCCAATATTTTTCGATTATTATTTCGAAATTATTTATTATTTTTGAGGTCATCTCTAGCCTCTGTTTTTGTTTTTTTGTTTGTTTTATAAAGAACTATACTACTATATTAGCACATTTTTCACCTTCTGTCAACGCTTCTTTCCAATATACACACCATTAAATCCATCATTTGATTTTACCCGTCTCCCCTTTTTCATATAATATTTTTCTAATGTTTCAATGTTATTATTTTTTGCCAATTTTTCTATCTCGCCTAATCTGAATGCATGGCAATAACGATTGACAATAACTTCACCCTCCGGATTTTTCCACGCTTTTTCCGTGTCAAAAAAATCTAAAGCAGATCTTCCAATAATTTTATTTATCACATTTTTTAAAATCAAATTCCTTCTGCTTTTTTCCCACATATTCCAATATGTCATTATAAATATTCCGCCCGGCTTCAGCACTCTTGCTATTTCCTTAACAGACTGATTACGTAATTCATGTGACGGAATATGATATAAGCTTGCAACTGCAAACACTATATCAAATGACTGATCAGCGAATGGTAATTCTGTTGCTGATGCTTTGAGAAAGCTATAGCTTGAAATTGAACTGGTTATTTTTTCATCAGCAATTTTTTTAGCAATTTGAACCAGTTTTTCAGAAACATCAATCCCGACATATTTAATTCCATATTTCACAAGAAAATTAAGAAACCTGCCATTTCCACAGCCCACATCTAATACTGAAATCCCTGTTTGCAGGTACTTATCAAAATCATAAAATTCACTCCAATCTTTGTATCTTGTTTGGGAAAAATGATCGGCTATGTTATCATAATCGGACGCTACTTTTTCTATTATCAAATTTGCTGTATTCTTATTCATATGAATCAAAATTTATTAACACAATTTATTACAGAGGCGCTTAAATCTGGCCTGGAAGATAAAAGCGATTTTTACCTGTTCAAAAGGCAGTTTTCAAAAACACACAAGATCCCCTTTTATACTAACAATGTCATTCTAGCGCATTACCGCAAATTGGTTAATGATGGTGTTTTAATAGAGAACAATAAATTTGTTCGGCTATTGCGGATTCGGGACATCAGAACATTATCCGGAATAGCATCAATTGGAGTACACACCAAGCCCCTTCCCTGCCCGGGCAAGTGCATTTACTGTCCTACCGAAAAAGGAATGCCAAAAAGCTATCTCTCTACCCAACCCGCGGTGATGCGTTCCATGGGTCAAAAGTTTGATCCGTACAAAATGGTGAAAGCAAGATTACGGGCATACTATGAAAATGGTCATCCGACGGATAAATGTGAATTGATTGTAATGGGTGGAACTTGGTCTTTTCACAATAAGCTATATCAGGTCTGGTATTTGAAAAGATGTATGGACGCCTTTAACGACGGAATTAAAAGTAGCAGAAGAAGCAGAATTGATCTTAAGGAAGTTAAGGAACCAAAAAATTATGCCGAAGCCAAGAAAATATATCGGGACTTACTTACTAAACTGAAACGCGCCCAGATTCAGAATGAAAAAGCTTACAATAGAGTTGTCGGCATCACACTTGAAACCAGGCCGGATTTTGTCAGTACAAAAGAAGTGCGTATAATGCGTGAGCTAGGCGCAACTAGAGTGGAGCTGGGTGTGCAAAGTATTCACGATCACATCCTGGATATTAACAAAAGAGGTCATAAGGTAAAAGCAACAGTCAGAGCCACTCAGCTATATAAAGATGCCGGTTTTAAAATTACCTACCATCTGATGCCGGGACTATATAAAGCCACATTAAAAAATGATTTAGAAATGTTCCATGAGATATTTGAGAATCAGGATTTTCAGCCGGATCAGATAAAAATCTACCCGACAATCGTATCTGAATTTTCCGAGCTTTACGATTTATGGAAAACCGGCAAATATAAACCATATTCCGACAAAAAGCTTAAACTACTACTTAAGGAGATTAAACTGCTTTGCCCGCCATATATCCGCATTGCAAGGCTATTTCGGGATATTCCAAAACAAAGTATTGCCGGCGGAATGCAGATCACGAATATCCGCCAAATTATTCTCAATGAACTGAAGGAAGAGGGCAAATCGTGCCGGTGCATCAGATGTCGTGAAGCAGGTGGAATCACAGTTTCCCAAAAAGACGTCCGCCTAGTGAAACGGATGTATAAAGCCTCCGGCGGAACGGAAATATTTTTAAGCTATGAATCAAAGGATTATTCAACTATTTTTGCTTTTTGCCGGCTGAGATTCCCCAAAAATTGGAATAAAGATCATTATATTATTGCGCTGCAGAACTCCGCGTTGATCAGAGAGCTGCATACTTACGGGGAAATGATCCCGTTAGCAACCAAAAAAGGTAAAACACAGCATATCGGTTTCGGCAAACGACTGATGCAAGAAGCGGAAAAGCTTTCTATGAATAAAGGATATAAAAAAATAGCCGTTATCTCCGGCATCGGGGTACGGGGCTATTATCGGAAAATGGGTTATCAGCTAGAGGATGAATATATGGTCAAAAGCATTTAAGAAAATACCCTCATCTAACTAACTTCGCAATTGCCAGCTTACCAAATTTCTGAATATTGGAATTTAAAGTACTGTATACAGTCTTATTTACTGCAAAGATTACGCTTTTGGATGTTATCCCCCATTTTGTCCCGTCAAAATTTCTTACAATTCCCCCATTCTGTTCAACAAGAAAGCAAGCTGCCAACAAATCCCATGTTTTTACATAAAAAGCGGCAGCTCCTTCATATTGTCCAGTTGCAACATAGGCTAATGTCAATGAGCTACCTGAGTTACCAAGATAAGTATATTTTCTTGCTGAAATTGATTTAAGAAACTGACCGTATAAGTAATGATACTTCCTTGTAAACTGGTCTAAATATCCTTTACTAGCCTCAATGTGCCAAATTGCGACTTTTTTTCCAAGTCTTTTGGTTCGTTTATTGCCATCATATACAACATTATTGCCGGTACTCCACAAAACACGTTGTCGTGGATAATCAAACACCCACGCCGCCTTCACCTTACCATTAACAAGCAGGATTATGTTGGTTGCAGCAATATTGATTCCTCTTTTTACATTCAGTGAACCACAAATCGGATCCAGAACCCAAACTCTGTCAGACTCGCTGATCATTTTATCTAAAACCCCATTGCCTTCTTCACTGAATATTGCGTCGTTTGGAAATTCTTTTTTAATCCTTTTATTCAGCAGTTTATCAATAACAATATCCATTTGTGAAACAACATCGGAAGGTCCAGTTTTTGTCGCTACGAGTTTTACGCTTTCAAATATTTCATAGTATTTCTTAAATGATTCTTTCGCAATAGATTGAATGAGATTATTTTCCTTGAAATAGCTTGTTATATTGTCCATTGATATGTCAAATTAACTACTTATTACTTCATAGGATTAAAATTTGTATCAGTATCAAAGAAATCTTCATTCTCTGATTTCTTCAGATAGTTTACTACTTTATAAGTGACCGGCGTTAAAACCACTTCAAAACCCAATTTGAATACGTAATTTGAGATGATTATACTGACCAATAGCTCTCTCGGCAGAATGCCATAAAATGCTATGAGGATAAACAACAGGCTATCCACCAATTCACCTACAATTGTTGAACCGATGGTTCTGGACCATAGCCATTTGCCTTTTGTTATTATTTTGAGTTTGGCAAGGATTATTGCATTGGAAAATTCGCCGGCAAAATACGCAATTAAACTGGCAATCACCAGCCTTGGTGTCAAACCTAGAATTACATCATACGCCGACTGATTTGGCCAACTTTGATCGGCCGGCAGCTTACCGATCACCATGATTGTTATGGACATTAACAGTGCACAGACAAATCCTAGCCAAATTACCCTGCGTGACTGACGGTAACCGTATACTTCCGTCAGTATATCCCCAAAGATGTAACTCAATGGAAAAATTAATGTTCCCCCGTCAAATGAAAAAAAACCTAGATCAATAATCTTGGTGGAAACTATATTGGAAATCAGCAAGACCGAAACAAACAAAACACTGATTGTTCCCAAATACTTGTAACGTTTGTCATTATATTCGGCTGTATTTTCCCGACGATCAAATATCTGCATAAAATCAGATTATACCTTCATCTTTTCTAATCTCCATCCAAATCTTCCCAACCTCATTACGTCCATTTCCGTCCTTTCCACAGCCCCAATATGAATCTACGGGAGAATTCTCAATTAATTCCCTGCCGGAAGAACGTTGTAATACTTCACGAACATCATTATGCTGACGCATTTTGGCTGTGAGGATTTCTTTCATAACACTCCTTTTGATATCATGCCAGCGTTTTTCAATTATATTCTTGTTCTCACCGGCTATTTGTTTTGCAATTTCCGGACTTTGCGCATGGTAAATTTTTTCTGAAATATCCTCTTCCAGTTCAAATTTTTTCCAATGATATGCATGTTCCGCCGTTGGAAATGTTTTATTCCAGATATTTATTGAATGTGCCGAATAATTATCCAATGGATAAAAAGCAGTCGTAAAAAAGAAGACCTGTTCATCTGTTTCTCTATTTAATCCTGCACTAGAGCTTGGGTACATTATTTTACATTATGTGACATTCTTATATTTCCTAGCGAGTTCATGTGGAAGTAAACTTACACGATGAACGAGCGACGGAAATTCAAACGTTGCCGTGGCAACGTTTATACTTCTTCCCTGAACCACAGGGACACATGTCATTGCGCCCGACTTTTTCACCTTCTATGGTTTTTAATTTTCCGCCTGCGGTTACCTTAGTACCAGGTAATGCACTAGTTTTAGTTTCAGAAAACGTGTCATTTGACGCCTGCGGTTTGTCGCTTGGAAAACTAAAATGCTGCGTCTGCTCGTTCATCGTTTTTGAGGGAGCCTGCATAATTTGCTTTGCCTGCATCATTGACGGTGCGATTTCTTTGGCAATGCCGATTTTATACATGGTATGCGCTACATCACTCTGAAGACTGGCCATCATTGTTATGAAGAGCTGGTATGCTTCCCGTTTATATTCAATCAGCGGGTCACGCTGACCATATCCGCGCAAACCGATGCCGGTCCTCAGATGCTCCATCTGCGATAAGTGGTCAATCCATAAACGATCAATTACTCTTAATACCACTCCCCGCTCCAAACTTCTCATCAGCTGAATATCACCAACTCTATCCTCAAGATTCTTATATTCTTTATGCGCCAGTCCAATCAGATATTTGATCAGGTGAGTACGGCTCTTGGCATCTTCAAATTTTGTGCCGGCTTCTTTATGAATGTCCTCCATTTTTACCCTGGTTTCCATGGAAACAGGGAATATAGTATCAACAACTTCGTATATTTCTTCAATATTCCACACATTCTCATCCTCCGATGCGGTATGAAAAGAAACAACCTGTTCTATTTCAGATTCAATCAATTTCAGAACTTCGCCTTTATATCCCTGTTCACTTTCTTCTGAATATAGGGCTTCTTTGCGTTTTTTGTAGATTACTTCCCGATGCTTATTTATTACGTCATCATATTCCACCAAGTGCTTCCGAATATCAAAGTTATTGCCTTCAACCTTCTTCTGCGCAGATTCCAAGGATTTACTAATCATTTTATTTTGAATCGGCATGTCATCTGGAATTCCTAGTTTTTCCATAATACCCTTCATGCGGTCAGAACCGAATATCCGCATCAGATCATCTTCCATAGACACGAAAAACTGGGTTTCTCCCGGATCACCCTGCCTGCCAGCACGGCCGCGTAATTGATTATCAATCCGTCTTGACTCATGGCGCTCGGTACCGATTACTAACAACCCCCCATCTGCAACAATTTCTTTGGTCTCATCAGCAATGGGAGGATTTCCGCCTAAAATAATATCCACACCTCTGCCCGCCATATTAGTTGCTACGGTAACAGCGCCTTTCTTGCCGGCCTGTGCGATAATGTTGGCTTCCTGCTCATGATGCTTAGCATTCAACATTTTATGCGGTATCCCTTCCATCTCCAGCAATTGACCCAACAGTTCATTTTTCTCAATTGAAATTGTGCCGATCAACACCGGTTGTCCGATGTCATTGCGTTTTTTTACTTCTTTCACAATCGCTTTGAACTTTGCTTCTTCTGATTTAAATATCTGATCCGTTCTATCTGCCCGAATCAACGGCTTGTTGGTCGGAATTACCACTACTTCCAGACCGTATATTTTTGAAAATTCCTCAGCTTCCGTTGCGGCTGTTCCCGTCATACCGGCCAGTTTTTCAAACATTCTAAAATAATTCTGGAACGTGATTGACGCCAGTGTCCTGCTTTCCTTCATTACTTCAACATTTTCTTTCGCCTCAATTGCCTGGTGCAACCCTTCCGAATACCTACGGCCCGGCATTAGTCTTCCGGTAAATTCATCAACAATGATTATCTCGCCGTCTTTAATCACATAGTCACGGTCTAGTTTAAACAAAGCCTTTGCCTTCAAAGACTGTTCAATATGATGGACCATATTAATTCCGCCTTCCGCGTATAGGTTTTCAATGCCTAATGCTTTTTCAACATGCGTAATCCCCTGTTCGGTCAGCGTAGCAGCACGCATTTTCTCATCAATATTATAATCGCCGCCCTCTTCCAAGGTTTCCACTAACTGCGCGAATTTGTAATACTGATCAGTTGCTTCTTCATCCGGAGCAGAAATGATAAGCGGAGTTCTTGCTTCATCAATCAGAATACTGTCAACCTCATCAACTATTGCGTATGCTAAACCCCTCTGAACCATTTGGGATCTGCTTTGAACCATGTTATCCCTTAAATAATCAAAACCGAATTCATTATTTGTACCATATGTAATATCCGCCTGATATGCCTCTCTTCTGGTAACCGGTCTGAGTAATTCAACATCAACTTGCGTTGAATCCTTCGTAGCTTCCTTTGATTTTATCGTTGGATCAAACAAAAAAGCCTCATCATGCTGGATACAGCCGACCGAGACCCCCAATAAATTATAAATTTTTCCCATCCAGGCCGTATCTCTTTTTGCCAGATAATCATTCACCGTGACCAAATGAGCGCCATTTCCTGTGAGCGCATTTAAATAAAGCGGCATGGTTGCTGAAAGGGTTTTTCCTTCACCGGTTTTCATTTCAGAAATTCTGCCTTGGTGCAATACTAACCCACCCATTACCTGTGTTTTATAAGGAAACTGATTAATTGTTCTTTTGGCGGCTTCTCTGGCCAAGGCAAACGCCTCCGGCAGTATATCATCCAGAACCTTGCCGGATTTCAGTTCGTTTTTAAACTTCTCGGTTTTTTGTGAAAATGCTTCAAGGGGGATTTTTTCAAACTCCTCTCGATATTTTTCCACCTTTTCAACCTGCTCTTCAAGTTTTGAAATAGTTTTTTTATTTGGATCTCCAAAAAGCTTACCTAGCATTGCCATCTGTCTTTATCATTTAATAATTATCAAATCCGACCAGTTGTATTTCCTCCTGTAATTGAATACTGTACTTATCCCGGACTTTTTGTTTAATAACACCAATCAGCATAACAATTTGTTCCGCTGTGGCTTTCCCTTTGTTGATTATAAAATTAGCATGGACATTTGAAACCATTGCATCTCCGATTGTAAATCCTTTCAGACCCAACTGGTCAATCAAATAACCTGATGAGACAAGCCCATTGTTTACCGCTAAGGGCTCAATGCCCTTTATTTCAAGTTGTTCCTGAGTAAGATTAATTTTGGTGTTTTTGAAAACACATCCCGCGCTGGGCGATTCAAACTCTTGCTGACTTTTTTTCTTGCTGACGATTTCCATTGTTTTTGCCTGAACCGCATCTTTAGTTGATTTTTTCAGGCTGAAGTATGCTGTCAAAATAACTTCATTATTTGTTTTGAAGACGCTTTCGCGATAGCCAAAATTACATTGCTGAATTGACCTTTCTTCCACGGCACTATTTTCAGCAATAATCACCACTTTTGACAACACGTCCTTAATTTCAGAACCCCATGCACCGGCATTACCACGCACGGCTCCTCCGACACTGCCCGGAATCCCAGCCGCAAATTCAACTCCTGATAATCCGTGTTCTTTCGCAACGTTGGCGAGCAGGCTCAAATTGACTCCGGCATCCACTCGCATCTCAGTATCAACAACTGAAATATTTTTAGACTTATTATGAATCACCAGACCATTAAAACCTTTATCAGAAATCAATACATTACTGCCTCGTGCCAATATAAATATCGGCAAATTAACATTATGCGCTATCGCGACCGCACTTTTTACATCGTCCACATTCTCCGCCAGAAAATAATATTTTGCCGGACCGCCGATTTTGTATCCGGTCAGCTGGGCTAGGGGGAAATTTTGCTTGACCCGTCCGCCTAATTTGCTATTCAATTGCTCAATTATTTCCATTTTTTATAATTTATCAATCAATTCCACGGCAATTTTGTTAAAATCACCCACTGCCATGATTACTACAACATCTCCCGCTTTTGTATTCGCAATAAGGTGTGCTAGTACCTTTTCTTTGCTTGGAATATATGATGCATTTTGGTGGTTTTTACCGATTTCGTCAACCAAATCCTTACTGGTAACCTTATAATCACCCGCTTTTTCACGGGCAGGATAAATATCCGGGATTATCACTTCATCAGCAGAATCAAAAGATTCACCTAATTCTTTAATTGTTGCCTTTGTCCTGCTGAAAGTATGCGGCTCAAATATCGCCCAAATTTTTTGCTTCGGATATTTGGAACGCGCAGCCTGCAAAGTCGCCCTGACTGCCGTGGGATGATGTGCATAATCATCTATTACTGTAACTCCTTTAGCCACACCCTTTAATTCAAACCGCCTGCTCGGTCCTTTGAACTCAGCAAGACTTTTCACGAATTTTATCAAATCACACTCAAGATAATCAATAACTGCCAGGCTAGCCAGCACATTTAACACATTATGATCTCCGGAAAGTGACGAAGTAATCTGATGTTTGGTCGCTGTTCCGACTTTCTTTATGACAAAGTTTGTATTTCCATCTATCTGTGCTATCTTATCAGCTTTCCACTCAAGATTATTCCCTTTCAAACCATACCAGATTACTTTTCTATCCGCATCCTTCAGTAATTTTTTCACATTGGCATTATCATGACACGCAATGATCGCGCCGTCCGGTGGCACAGTCTTGATTAATTTTCTGAATTTATCCATCAGATCATCAATATTCTTATAATAATCAAAATGATCCATATCAATATTGGTGATTACCAATATATTCGGATGGTAATGAAGGAATTTCGGTCGCTTGTCGGAGAATAGCGCATAATATTCATCGCCTTCAAATAGTACAATATCAGAACTATTTAATTCAAAATTCGTATTGAAATCCTGAACATATCCACCGATTATAAAATTGATCGGCATTAATGCTGATTTCAAACCATAAGCTATCAGTGAACTTGTTGTTGTTTTACCATGTGTGCCCGAAACAACAATTCTTTGATAAGAAATAAACAGATTATATATCAGCTCGGCAAAAGAAGCATAATCTATTTTTCTTTTCAGCACTTCGGCAACCTCGGGATTTTTTTCCGGTGTCTCTCCCGCACTGATTATCACTAAATCCGGATCTTTAATGTTATTTTTACTGTAACCCGCATTATACGCAATATTGTTTTGCTGCATCACAGTTGATGAAGGCGGATATATTTCTTCGGCATCACTGCCGGAAACGATAAAACCGCGTTGTTTCGCAACTGCAGCAACAGCACTCATGGCAACTCCACCAATACCTATAAAATGAATTTTTTTTATTTTACTTAGATCCATTACGTTTAATTATGCTTATAATTTCTTCGGAAATAGTTTTACTGGCATTTTTATCCATGATTATTGATATATTTTTTTTAAGCTCCTCACGTTTGGATTTACTATGCAATAAATCATAAATAAAATTTGTAAACAATTCCGGATTAAGAATCTTTTGATTGAGTGTTAGGGCGGCATTGCGCGATGCGAAGTAATCCGCATTCTTTTCCTGATGCGACCCCGCAAGCGGGACGATAATAACCGGCTTACCCAGTACAGCGAGTTCGGAAAGCGTTGAAATACCCGCACGGGTTACAACTATATCCGCAACATTAAACGCGTGTTTTAATTCATCCATATTCAAAAATTCATGGGCATGATACCGATCAAGATTACTACTCTTGTATTGGACTGTCTCTTTTTTGCCGAGCATTTCTTCTACAGAATCAGGACGGTAAAGATCTTTCAGGTTTTTATCCTGGAAAATATTTTTTCCTTTTCCGGCGATATGGATAATCTGGCAAAATTCCAATAACCGAGCTAATGAATCTGTAACAACTTTATTCAGCGTAAGCGCGCCGGTACCGCCTCCCAAAATCAATACAACCGGAACCTTGTCCGAAAGTGAAAATAAATGCATGGCTGTTTCACGGTTTCCGGCTAAAACACTTCCCCGGATTGGATTGCCGCAAACAATAGTTTTACCGCGCGGAAAGTCAGCGAGTGACTCGGCAAACGTAACGGTAATTTTTGTGGCAAACGGCGTCATCAGCTTATTTGCCAGACCTTTTATCAAATCCTGCTGATGAATTATTGCTGGAATTTTTAAAAACCATGCCGCCCAAACGACCGGTACAGCAACAAAGCTTCCGGCGGATAAAATAATATCGGGCTTCCATTTTCTCAATAGATTTACTGCCTGGAAAAATCCAAGGATCACGGAAAATGGAGATAAGAAATTTCTGGGATCAAAGTACCTCCTGAACTTTCCCGAAGTAATTGATTGAAACCGGATATTATTCTCTTCTGCTAAATCCTTTTCAATTGAATTATTACCGCCGATAAACAAAAACTCAGTATTTTCAACCTTCGCCATCTCCTGATATATGGCTAATAACGGCGCAACCGATCCGCCGGTTCCGCCGCCTGATAAAACTATTTTCATGTCAAAACTATACCCTAAAATGGGGTTTTAGTAAAGAAATATAATGATAATAATTTATCTGCGGGAACGGGTATTTACTGCAATAACTGGCGCAGAATGCTTTGAAATATTTATCAAGATACCGACGGCAATCATGGATATAACGATAGCGGAACTACCGTAGCTGACAAAAGGTAATGGAATTCCGGTCAACGGCAATATGGAAACCATAGCTCCGACGTTTATAATTACCTGTATTGTAAACCAGCAGGTTATTCCGGCGGCAAGCAGTTTGCCGAATTGATCCGGGGCACTTCTAGCGATTTTAAAACCACGAATCATCAGTACGGCAAATAAGACTATCAACAAAACTGAAATTATTAATCCCAACTCCTCCGCTATGATTGCAAAAATTGAATCTGTTGTTGCTTCCGGCAAAAAATTGTATTTCTGTCTTGACATCCCCAAGCCCAGACCCAATATTCCGCCGGAACCGATTGCCAGCAATGCCTGGTTAATATGATATCCGATCCCGAGCGGATCCAGCTCCGGATTTAAAAAGACAGACAACCTTGCTGCGCGATACGGAGCAATTTTTATTAAAATGGCAAAAAGAGAAATTCCTCCGGCAATGATCAATGAAATATTTTTGATACTCCCCCCCGCGATGAAAAATACCGCTACAGAAACAAGTGCGATAACGGTCATTGTCCCCAGATCTGGCTGCATCATAATTAGCAGTGTGATAATCCCCAATAAAACCAGAAACGGCACAAACCCATAAGCAAAATCATTCATTACTTTGCCTTTTTTTGAAAACCAGGTAGCTAAATAAATTATAAACGTCAGCTTAGCTAATTCAGATGGTTGGAAGGAGAAAAAACCAAGGTCAATCCAACGCGTTGCTCCACCACTGGAAATGCCGGCGCTTGATACTAAAACCATGAACAAGGTGAAGATGGTCAGTGCCAACATTGGAATCGCAAATTTTTGCCAATTCAAGTACTGAATCTTTGATGCAATAAACATCAGCACCAAACCTAATAATACACCGTTAAACAGCTGATGCTTCCATAAATAATTACTGTCATGATAATTCTGATACGCGATAACCGAACTGGCAGAAGACAGCATTATTAAACCAAAAATTATGATTACAAGAACGATTGCAATTAAAGTGTAATCAGGTTGGTTATTTTTGGCAGATTTCATTTAAGATTTTTTACAATTTGTCTGAATTTTTCGCCTCTATCAAATTCATTTTTAAAGAGATTAAAACTTGCGGCACCCGGCGAAAATAGAATAACGTCAGACTTACCCTGAATACCATACGCCATACTTATTGCTGATTTTAGACCCTTAGCTTCAACATACCGGTATTTATTTTTATTTAAAATAGTTTTGAGCTTATCTGTCGCAGTACCCGGCAACAATATTGTCAGCTCGGCACGTTTCATAATTTCGCGCGCCATCTGATCATACGATACTTTTTTATCAACACCGCCTGCGATCAATATTACCTTTTCAGAAAATGACTTCAAAGCGACAACAGTTGCCTCGGGAATAGTTGCGGCTGTGTCATTGTAGAATGTTTTACCCTTCAATTTGCGCACAAATTCCATCCGATCCTGCAAGCCTGTGAAACGCGACAATGATTTAATTATATATTTATTCGGAACCTTCAATATTTTCGCGGTAAGCGTAGCGGCCAAAGCATTTTCTAAATTATGCTCACCTTTTATTCTTAATGCACTAACACTCGCAATAATATTTTCCCTTCCCATACTTCTAAAAATAAATCTGCCCTTCTGCACATATATTCCGTTCTGTTCCGGAAAATACTTTTTTGAAAACCAAAATCTTTTTGCAGTCACTGATTCGCCAAATTTCTTAGTATACGTATTGTCTTTATTTAAAAGTACAAAATCATTATTATTCTGAAACGAAAAAATATTTCTTTTCGCTTGTACATAATCGGCCATTCCGTTATAAGTATTCAAATGGTCTTCGGCGATATTCGTGATTACCGCGACAGCAGGACTGATTTTATGCTCTTTTAAAAGCTCCAATCGCCAACTGGATAACTCAAAAACTACAATTGAACTTTTCTTAACGAGATTCAAACGATCTAAAACAGAAATCTGGTTATGACCGACTAAAACGACATGTCTACCTGACCTCTTTAAAATATCCGCTAAAAGCGCCACGGTAGTTGTCTTACCCTTTGTGCCGGTGACACCAATAATCGGTACGTCGCACAACTGAAAAAATAAGGAAGCATCACTCTCAATAGGAATGTTGCTGTTCTTTGCAATTTTTAAAAATTTTGATGTTTTTGGAACGGCAGGATTTTTTATTACCAGATCTGCATCAATAAAGTCTTGTTTCCTATGTCTGCCTAAAACAAAATTTATTTTCTTTGATTTTATTTTATTCAATGACGGCAATAATTGCTTTCGGGTACGTAAATCAGTTACGGTAAGTATTGCACCCTGTTTCAGTAAATATTGCACTACTCCAATACCACCTCCGAGGGTGCCGAGTCCCATTACTGTAATTTTTTTTCCTCTAAAATCGGATGGATTCATATCCATGGAAGTATATCATTTTGGACTAAATCATTCCAATAATCGCGCCTTGTGCAATATAATTTTCCCCATCTCTCCGATACGAAGAAAACTTTGTTTTCTCACAGTATGTACAAAACTCTGAAATTTCAATATTATTTTCCTTTACGCCGGCACTAATTAACTGACTTTTTATTGCTGAGACTAGATTAACCGATTTCTGCCGCCCGTTTACCGCAACAGCGTTTGGTCCGAACATTTTGACAAACTGCTCTGCTAAGTCGTTGTCAACTTTAAAATGGCAACAATGTATCCCCGGTCCCACAAATATAACCAGGTCACTTGGCGTGCTTCCGGCTCTTTTTTGCAAGGTTTTAATGCCATTAACTGCAATGTTTTTAACAATCCCCCGCCAACCGGCGTGTAGCAAGGCAATGCACCCAATCTTTGGATCATACATAAATATTGGGAAACAATCTGCCATCGTCACCATTAGATAAACTCCGTGCTGCGATGTTGCTAGTCCATCAAATTTTCCCACGATTGATTTATTTTCAGGCGATTTACTATTTTGATTCTGATTTGCAACCCAGTAGATTTTTTTTCCATGGCATAATTCAGCATTAATTACAGCATTAGAATCAATGTCTAGCGCGTCAAAAAAACGGCTCCTGTTCAGAATCGTTTCTTTCTCACTGATCAATGGGTGTTGCAATGACTGATTGCCAAAGCTTTTAGTAGATACTGCGATTCGGATCTCAGGAAAGACACCCAGCTTCTTTGAGGTAATAATTTTTGACATAAGCTATGTATGGTCAATCAGTACCAGAATCAAACCAAGTACCGACGTTACTCCCGAGATGACCCAAAATCGCATCACAATTTTTGATTCCGGCCACCCGATAGCCTCCAAATGGTGATGGATTGGTGATGAAATAAAAACTTTTTTCCCATTACGGAGTCTTTTTGACGTTAATTGAATAATAACCGACATTGACTCAAGTACCAGAACAAAGCCGATAATCGGCAGGACAATTACTGAATTTGTCAGCATTGCAACAATACCCAAAGTGGTTCCCAATGCCATTGCACCGGTATCCCCCATAAAAAATCTGGCCGGCGGTATATTAAACCATAAAAATGCCAGAAGACTTCCGACTATCACGATACAAAAAGTAGCTAAATTGAATCTGCCCTGAATAAACGCTATTACCGCGAAGGATGCAAAAGCCGAAAGCAAAGCGCCTCCCGCTAAACCATCCAGCCCGTCTGTTTCATTAACCGAAAATGAAGTAGCCACAATTACAAAAATTGCCAATGGGATGTACCATAAGCCAATTTCAAAATTTCCCATGAAAGGTATATGGATAACGTCCCAATCCAATTTTGCATAAAACCAATACGCGCCAAAAATTGCTATAATGGTATAGAACAGCAGGCGGTGCTTAACGGTCAGTCCGCCACCGTGCGGTCCAACTTTACGAATGTTGAAAAGATCATCAAGTAATCCTACAATTGCTGAGGCGACAAGCGCACCAAGCGGCAGCAGAGTTTCACCACGAGTTAAAAAGTTCAGCTTCTCTATAAATGAAATATCAGTGATTTTCGCCAAATAGAAAAAAAACAAAGCCATGATCAATGTGGTAAACCAAATCAAAATACCACCCATGGTCGGGGTACCGGATTTTTTTGCATGTAATTTGGAATATACTGGCGCCTGATCACTCGTTCTGATCTGTTTTCCCAATTTATATTTATACAAATAGTGCGTCAGGATCGGTGTCAGCGCAATTGTCATGATGAACGCCACTGTTCCGAGAAGAAGTATTTTTATGATATCAAAATTTGCTGTAAAATCCATATATTATCTGTTAATAAACGCAAGTAGCACGGCCGCTAGCGCAAGAAACATGTTTACCGGTATTGTAAATATTACAATCAAGTAGCTAAGAATCCTTTTGGATGAATACATTATAACACCCACTAAATAGTTTACCAATATTATTAATAACCCACTCAACGGGATAATATAGATCCTGTACCAATCGCCAATTAGATCGATGCCGAAGTAAATGTTATAATGAAGAAAGATCGGATCCGGTGATGGCTTAATCTTCGCATATAATAGTATCCAAATTCCAAGATTGAGGAATAGTGCCACTAATATAGCAATACCAATAATTTTATTGCGCAACGGAGCATGCATTTTCTGCAAAAATGATACTCCACCCATTACCTTCGTCTCTTTTTCTTTATCGTGGGTAAAATAAGTTTTTTTTCTTAATGAAAACATCTTTCTTCAATTCAAATAAATTTTATATACCGCTTGTCGTGTTGTTACTCGTGGTAATGTTTTTTATGGAATTTACTTCCGCACTCCAGGAAAGCCAGACAATTGATGAAGGATCTCACCTTTCAAGCGGTTATTCTTATATCACCACCGGCGATTTCCGGATGAACCCCGAACACCCTCCGTTAATCAAGGAATTGAGCGCGTTACCGCTGTTATTTCTTCAAATCAAAGCTCCGCTTAACCACCCATCCTGGAGGGAGCAAAACCAGTGGGAATTCGGTCGTCAGTTCCTCTATAATAATACAGTAGATGCCGATTTAATTCTACTGCTCGGGCGAATTCCAATAATGCTCCTAAGTTTACTACTTGGCGTACTGGTCTACAAGTGGGCGGGAAAACTTTGGGGGCGTAACACCGGGCTGATAGCTCTGTTGTTGTATGTATTTGAACCGAATATATTGGCGCATTCCCGCTACGTTACCACCGACCTTGGCGCAACGTTAATTTTCTTTCTGACAATTTATTTACTGGACAAATATTTCATCAAATTCTCAAAAAAAAGTCTGATTTTTTTTGTTATCTCCATTTCAATTGCACAGTTAATTAAATTTTCCGCTTTAATTCTTTATGTCTTTTTTCTGATTTTTGCCGTCATGAAAATCCTGCATCATAAAACCCCTCAACTGACACTAGCCAATATTACAAAAACGGTATTGCTAATGCTGCTGTTTTTAATCATCATTGGCACCGCGGTTTATGGATTCTCAAGCACGATCCCTATGAAAGATGTTGATATTCAGTATTTCTACAATAACCAAATATCAAACGAGGAGCTGGCTGCATTAAAAAAAGATGACCCGATAATTTATGAGCTTAGATCCATAGCGGATCCGCAGACAAAATCAGGAGAAATCATATACAATATCGCAAACAACGTAGCAATCCCCAGTTTTTATTTTCTGAAAGGACTATTTACGTTATTTTCACACAATTACTGGGGACACATGTCCTATCTGCACGGTGAATATTCAAATTTTGGCTTCTGGAATTACTTTCCGACGACATTTCTGATTAAGACGCCGATTCCAATGATAATGGTCCTTGTTTTGGGTTTTTTTGCTTTTTTATCACCATTGTACAAGAAAAAGGGCATCACACAGATCAAAAATAGCACCCTGAACCTCATACCTTCAAAATATTTAAGAGCAAAGCTACATTCAAAACTGCTATTGGGGCGCTTTATTTCTTTTTACAGAAATGTGCCTTTTACATACTGGTTAATTATTCTAACGCCGCTCTTATATTTTTTGTGGGCGATGACCAGTAAAATAAACATCGGCCATCGGCACGTGCTGGTCATATACCCCTTTTTGATCTTACTTTCAGCAAGAATTATTACAAAATTATTTTCCAGCAAAAGAATCTGGCTAAAATTTTTTGCTGCCGGACTGGTTATCTGGTACGTGGCCAGTTCAATTCTGATTTATCCAAATTTTCTCTCATACTTTAATGAATCAATCGGCGGTCCGAAAAACGGTGCAAAATTTGTCACCGATTCAAATCTGGATTGGGGGCAGGATGTAATCAAATTAAAAAAATATCTTGATGATAACAAAATTACGGAATACTATTTCACCTATTTTGGTTCGCTTTGGACCTCATACTACGGAATTCCATTTCAGCCAGTACCAAGAGCGACTAACCAGCAGGATTTGGATAAACTTGACCGTGTAGTAGCAATTAGCGTGTCAGCACTTTATTCTGAAGACGGAACCTATAAGGCACTAAGAAGCGTTGAACCTGACGCAAGAGTGGGCTTTTCAATAAACATTTATAACTTTCCGAAAACTTATTAATATTTGATTGACTTTATGTCAATTCTGTGATATAATTTCAGCAAGTTTAGGACTAAAAATAGCTTATGCTGACAGAAACACAAATACAAGAACTTTTGCTTGCGAATAGGTTGCTTTCTAAAAAAGAAATAACAGATTCCCTAGCCGAGGCAAAAAAACAAAACCGGGAATGGATTGACCATCTTTACAAGGAAAAAATTGTCAGTGACAAGTCATTGTATGAATTGTATGCCAAATCTTTAAATGTACCGTTTATTAACCTGGAAACAATTAACATCCGCAAGGATATCCTAAACCTATTACCTGAAACAATTGCGCAAACCCATAATATAATTGCGTTTGATCAGACCGATGATCAAATTAAGATAGCATCTCTGGATCCTAGTGATTTAGAGATTTTTGATTTTATTGAAAAGAAAACTGGTAAAACCCCCGTAATTCACGTTGCTACTCCGCAAATGATCAGTGAATCACTGAAAATGTATCACAAAGGTTTAAAAGCCACTGTTGACGCCATGACGAAAGAAAAAGACGATCAGCAGACCGAAACAGAAAAGGGTTCGCTTAAAGAATTGGCAAAAGATCTGCCCGTTATCCGGATTGTTGACACAATTTTGGAATATGCAATTTTTGAGGATGCATCTGATATTCACATTGAACCAGCTGAAAAAGAAGTAATCGTCCGATATAGAATTGACGGAGTACTGAGGGACGCAATGACATTGCCAAAACAAATTCATTCCGGCATTGTCGCCCGCATTAAAATTTTATCCGACCTGAAATTGGATGAACATCGCCTTCCCCAGGATGGCAGATTTAAAATCAAATCAAAGGAATATAAAGTTTCATTTCGTGTTTCAATAATTCCTATTTTTGACGGCGAAAAAATAGTACTACGTCTCCTGGATCAGTCATCACAAATTCTGACATTAGAGCAGTTAGGCTTCCAGCCGAAACCGTTAAAAATTATTAAGCGGGCGATAACTAAACCACACGGCATGATTCTGGTTACCGGGCCGACAGGTTCGGGCAAAACTACAACTTTGTATACGATTTTAAACATTTTAAATAATCCGAAAGTTAACATTTCAACCATTGAAGATCCGATTGAATACCGGATGCCGAGGATTAATCAGACACAGGTAAATCCAAGGATCGGATTAACTTTTGCGCAAGGATTAAGAGCATTGCTCAGGCAGGATCCCAATATTATTATGGTCGGCGAAATCCGTGATCAGGAAACAGCGGAAATTGGAGTACACTCCGCAATGACCGGACATTTAGTGCTATCAACCTTGCATACCAACGATGCGGTGGGAGCCTTGCCGAGAATCAAGGAGATGGGAATTCCCCCATTTTTAATCGCCTCAACAACAAATATAATTGTTGCTCAGCGTTTGGTCAGAAAAATTTGTATTCACTGTATTGAAAGCTATGAACTGACGAAAAAAGTGATAACCGAACTGGAAACCGAACTGAATATGAAAGATATATTAAAGGCAATGGAACGAGAGCAAGTCATTGAATCTGCCGACGCATCACTTGATTCACTGCTTTTCTACCGTGGCCACGGGTGTAAGGAATGCAATCATGAGGGATATAAAGGAAGAATGGGTATTTACGAAATACTGGAAATAAATAAGAAAATGGCCGATTTAATTATTAACCAGGCCAGTCCGGAAAAGCTTTACGAGGAAGCAAACAAGCAGGGATTTATCAGCCTGGTTCAGGACGGGTTTATTAAAGCAAAGAGCGGGATAACAACCATTGAGGAAGTGCTCCGCGTAACAAAAGATTAAAATGGCAAATGATAAGAATAAAACTAAAGATAAAAAAGTAAGTTTCTTTCAAAAGCGTAAAAGGATTACACTGGTCCAAAGGCTTTTCTTTGTCCAGCAATTGGAAATCATGGTCAGAACCGGATTTTCACTTGCTAAAGCTCTGGAAACCATCAGTCTGCAGATTGAGCACCCCGGATTTAAACAGACAGTTCTGCAAATGCGCGAAGACGTTGAAAAAGGCACAACCCTTTCAAAAGCATCGGCAAAATATCCTAAAATTTTCTCGGAAACATTTGTCAGCATGCTGGAAGCCGGTGAAGTGAGCGGCAAGCTGGACGAAGTATTGCGCCGGCTTACAATTCAGCTGAAAAAGAGTCATGAACTCAGATCAAAGGTTAAGAACGCTCTGACCTATCCGGTTATTGTAACGATTGCGATGGTGCTGATCGGACTGGCAATGATGATTTTTGTGCTACCGAACATTACTTCGCTCTATACGGATGCACAAGCTAATTTACCTTTGCCGACGAAAATTCTGATTGGTTTCAGCGATTTCATGGCTGCTTATGCTGTTTATGTATTTCCCGGTGTCGCACTGGTTGTCTTTTTACTGATGCGTTACGTCAAAACACAAAAAGGCAAAAAAATATTTCATACTTTATTGATGAAAATACCAATTGCGTCTCCGATCATAAAGAAAATCAACCTGGCAAACTTTACCAGAACTTTAAGCTCCCTCTTAAAAACAGACATTCCGATTGTGGAAACATTTCTAATTATTTCCAGATCTTCCAAAAATGTAATCTATAAAGAAGCCTTAAACAAAGCCGCTGAGGAATTAAAAAAAGGCGTGTCCGTTTGCCAGACTTTGGAGAAAAGCCCTGAGCTATTCCCTCCCCTGATCACACAGATTATTAACATCGGGGAAGAATCTGGAACATTGGACGCAACCACTGAAGACATGGCGGTATTTTATGAGGAAGAAGTTTCCAACACTATGGAAAACCTGGCGGCAATAATTGAACCGGTATTAATGCTGGTAATCGGGGTGGCCGTGGGTGGCGTTGCTCTGGCAGTAATTATGCCTATTTATTCACTAGTCGGACAAATTTAAATATGTTTGGATTAGACATCAGTGACAGAATGCTTAGACTTGTGGCCTTGAAGAAAAAAGGACCTAATATTAGCATTGAATCGGCAAATGAAATTCCGGTACCTCCCGGAGTCATTAATGAAGGCGAGATTAGTAAACCCGAATTACTGTATCCAATAATATCCACACTAATCCAAACCGCCAAACCGAAAAAAGACCGCTCAAAAAAAGTCGTGGCTTGTTTACCGGAAAGAAAAAGCTTTATCAAAGTACTAAACCTGCCAATTGACACAGAAATAACTGATGACATTGTGAATACTGAGCTTGCCAATCATATTCCAGAGGATTTAAGCACAATGTATCTTGATTGGAAGAAAATAAATGAGAATTCGGAAAGCGAAGCTGTTTTAGTCGGTGCTGTACCAAGATCAATTGTTGAGTCATACCAGGAAGTAATAAACAATGCAAATCTAGTGCCATATGTTTTGGAAATTGAATCAGCTGCAATTGTACGATCAATTATCCCGGAAGGGTCCGGAAATCACAACGAGGGAGTTTTGGTAATAGATATCGGGCTTGACCGAACAAGTTTTATAATCTATGACCATGGGACTATTCAATTCACTTCAGCTGTTCCAGAAATTTCCGGTAATTTGATGACCAGTCTAATTATGAAAAACCTGTCACTTTCATATGATAAAGCGGAAAAGGCAAAAAAGCTTGGCGGATTCAGTAAAACGATCGGAAAAGGCGCCGTTGCAAAAGTACTTGATGATCAATTAACTTCATTAATAGGAAAAATTAAGCAGGTTATCAGCTATTATCAGGGACACCATACGGACCAGAGTCACATTTCCAATATAATATTAACAGGGGGCGGTGCAAATCTAGTTGATATAGAAAATCAGTTAGCTTTAAAGCTGAAATTGAAAGTATCAAAAGCAAATTCATTTTTAAAAATCACAAAAAATAATTCCGATCTAATTACTGCAAAAAACCAATCTTCATTTGCAACGGCAATCGGTCTTGCATTGAGGGCTCTAGAATATGATAAATCTTAATTTCACATCCCCCAATCAAAAGGCGGCCAATCAATTTCAAAAAAACTACCGGCTCGTTCAGTCATTAGTAGTATTTTCTGTGGGAGCATTATTACTGATTGTAGCATCACTTTTCGCTTCTCAAATGATTCTAGGTAACAAGCTCAAAACAATCACTGCGGAAACTCTGGTATTAAAAGAGCAGACAGAAAATGACAACACCTTGAATCTGGGACAGACAATACAGAACTTCAATACTTTAATCAGTAACGTCGCCGGAATACAGTCAGAATACGCCAAATGGTCATATATTTTATTGGAGGCGGGTGAAAGCGTTAATGATGGCATAATCTTGACATCATTTGATATTCAAAAAGCAAATTCATCTTTTCAATTCACCGGCAATGCAAATACAAGGGACTCTTTGCTGGAATTTAAAAATAAACTTGACGCATCTCCGTATTTTGAGAATATTGAATCCCCTATTTCCAATTTGCTTTCAAAGGAAAATATATCTTTTACATTGAGCGGGCAAATTGTATTAAACCCTCCAATTGATTAAATTTCAGAATGAAAATTACGCCAAAAATTAAACTATTAATAATCGCCTCATTAGGAGCCGCGTCAATTATTCTAATAATTGTTTTTATCATCCTGCCTCAGCAAAGAGACATAATTAATACTGGAAAAGATATTTATGACCAAAGGGTAAACTACGAATTCATTTCACAACAAAGGCAGGATTTAGTGCATTTGGAAAGACAGATTAAAGAAATTGGAACCAACTACACAAAAGTATCATCTGCGCTTTTTTCCCAGACAGATACGCTTGAACTAATAACAGTGCTAGAAAACACCGCGAAGATTTACGGTATTAATAACCAAGATTTAGTATTATCTAATCCGGTTGCTCAGAGTTCCGGGCTATATTTAAGCACAATCAACATAAGTTTTACATCAACTTATCAAAACATTATCAACTGGGCTTTTGCGATAGAACAGCAGCCATTTTATCTAATAATTGACTCTATGACGCTGTCCAACGCAAGTACAATTCGGACAAATTCAGAAGGCACGATCAGCGTACAAATTACAGCAAAAGTATATTGGCAATAATATGAAATTAAATAAATCCATTTCTTTAGCCAAATATCTGCCCTATTTGAAACATAGAGCGCATCGGTTCGGGTACATGGTAATTCTCACCTACTTTTTGTACATTCTGTTTTTCCTATATCAGAACCTTTTTATTCCATTTTTTGACAAGAATAGTATTGACCCTGCTTTGATACAAAGAAAAAAAGAGGTCGTAAATCAGACGCTCTTTGAACAGGTTCTAGACAGCTCAACAGAAAAGGTCGGCAAGCCGACCAGAATAAATCGTCCTACCTCAGATCCCTTTCAGTAGTTTTATCCAATTTTTCAACGGCATTAGTATAGGCTGTAACAAATTTGGTCAGCTGAACTTTAGTCGTAAGCCGACCGATGCTAACGCGGACTCCTTCGCGTGATTTTTTTTCATTCATTCCCATTGCTTTGAGGACTTTTGACGGTTCCGGAGCGCCAGCTGAACAGGCTGAGCCCGTTGAAACCTCAATGTGCGATTCGGAATCTAGAATAAACATAATATCATTGCCGTCAATTCCGTCCATGCGCAAATGCATGTTGTTGGCTAGCCTCAAATCTCCCAATGCACCGGTTATTTTTAATGCCGGTAGCTTTATCATCAATTGACGCATAGTCCAATCACGTAATTTTGCCATGTACTTTCTATCCTTATCCTGTCGCAAAAAACACAATTCAACTGCTTTTCCCATACCAACGATCATAGGAACCGGCAGTGTTCCCGCACGAAGAGCGTATTCCTGATCACCTCCTGTCTGCATTTCAGTAATGGCTGTATTATGCTTCACATACAAAGCACCAACGCCCTTTGGTCCGTATAGTTTGTGCCCAGAAAGAGACATCAAATCAACGTGGAGATTCTGAACATCACAATGTAATGTTCCCGCCGCCTGAACCGCATCAGTATGAAAAACAATCGGATATTTACGGTTTCTGTTTAATTTAGAAATTAACTTTCCAATTTCTCTAACCGGCTGAATAGTTCCGATCTCGTTGTTTGCGTACATTACGCTAACGAGTGCCGTTGAATCCGAGATCAGCTTATTTAAACTACTGGCATCAACAATACCCTCTTTGTTTACCCTTAAATATTTAACGACTATCCCTTGTTTCTCTAAATCAAGACAAGTATTCAGGACAGAAGGATGCTCAATTTCCGTTATAATAATTTCTGGATTTTTTATGACACGCTGGTAGCTTTTAATAACACCCCTAATTGCCAGATTATTACTTTCCGTCGCTCCGGACGTAAACACGATTTCCATTGTCGCGCAATTAATAAATTGCGCAATCTTTTCTCTGGCCTGATCTACCGCCCGCAGTGCTTCCTGTCCGATTAAATGAGGACTGTTCGGATTCCCGAATTTGGAAATAAAATACGGTTCCATAGCTTTTAAAACCAGGGGGTCCATAGGCGTGGTTGCCGCGTAATCAAGATATATATTCTCTTTTTTCTGCATGTTCATCTTAATTGATATAGATAAAATATCTTTTTATCACCTATGTGTCAATTTGTACGTTTTGTGAGGAATTATGGTATAATATAAATCAATGAATGGAGAGAATCGCAAAATAAAACATAAGAACGGTTTTACGCTGGTTGAACTATTGGTTGTAATAGCAATTTTTACTACATCCAGTGTTTTTATTATCGCCGGTTTTGACCAGGGAATCAAATCATTAGCCATATCAAGATCAAAGATAACTGCAACGGCAATTGCTAATGAAAAGCTTGAAATCATACGCAACATGCCATACGCGGATGTTGGAACAACAAGCGGATGGCCGGTTGGAGACCTGTTATCAAGTCAAACAATTACCAGAAATACTTTTGAATTCATTATTGAAACACGTGTTGACTATTACGATGACCCATTTGACGGAAATGCCGCAGGGACAATCGTGGGAAAACCGCGCGATACCACACCTAATGATTATAAAAAAGCGGAAATCAGCGTCAGATGGAACAGAGAATCGGTGGAACCTGTTTTACTGTCCACTTTGATTTCTCCGAAAGGTTTGGAATCAGCGGAAAATACTGGATCGTTATTGATTCAGGTTTTTGATGCTTCCGGACAGCCGGTCCCCCAGGCTACTGTTCATATAACCAACAGCCTTGTTATCCCCTCCATTAATATTACAAATACGACTGACAATGAGGGCAATCTACAAGTATTAAGTCTGCCACCGAGCATAGCTGGTTATAACGTAGAAGTGACAAAGGACGGCTACAGCCGCGATTCAACATACGCAGTTGATTTAGTCAGTCTACCGCACCCGGTAAAACCAAACTTAACAATTGTCATTGAAGATGTAACGGAAGCGAGCTTCGCAATTGACCGGGTCAGTTCTCTTACGATCAATACAGTAGACGATACCTGTACGCCGATCCCCAATGTTTCACTTTCTATCTGGGGAGAAAAACTGATCGGAACAGATCCTGACGTATTAAAATATTCATCTGAACCACCGACAAATGAAGCCGGCACGCTTTTATTGAGCAATTTGGAGTGGGATAATTACACACTGCTTGAAACATCCACTGACTATGATATTGCTGGAATAATACCGCCGGTTTTACTGAGCGTTTTGCCAAATACTTCACAAACCACATCATTCGTATTAGCTCCGCACACCACGAATTCACTGCGGGTTTCCGTAAAAGACGCCGGAACCGACATAGCACTAACAGCGGCAAACGTACAACTGACTAAAACAGATTATGATGAATCAAAACTGACTGGTTATGGTTTTTTCCTGCAAAATGACTGGTCCGGGGGAAGCGGGCAATCAGATTATACCGATCCGACCAAATACGACAGTGACAGCGGAACGATTGATTCAACATCAACCTACGGTAGCATTACACTTGATTCTTTTGAAACAACCGGAAGTTTTTTTGATGATATTTCCACTGAAAACTACAAAGATGCGCTGGTTACTTCTGCTGACTGGAACACCAGCCTACAGCATATTCAGCTGGCTGATAATGCCGGTGAATTTATGCTAACCGGAATCGCGCAGACAACGAAACTGAATTCGGAATCCGGCCGATTAACTAAAGCAACTGTCTCAGTATCAGAAACACTGAATGGCCAGGCTATCGCCTACTTTTTGTCTGCCGACGGCGGAATAAATTTTGAACCCGTTATTCCGGGAACTGAACATTTGTTCATTGCCACCGGCGGCGACTTAGTTTTCAAAGCAGAGCTATCATCTGCCGATCCGCTGATTACCCCTTCAATACAAGATTTGACGATTAGTTATAATATCGTGGCCTATCAGACATCCGGTTCAATTACCTCATCATCATTTAACACGGGTACTGCGGGCACCTTCGGTACTTTGACATGGACCCCGTTTTCTCAGCAGCCGGAAACAGGAACTGAAAGTATCAGAGTACAAATTGCCACAAATAATGATAATGCGACCTGGAATTTTGTCGGTCCGGACGGAACAAGTGGAACATATTATACTACCAGCGGTACCCAAATTCATGAAATCCACAACGGCGATCAATATGTTAAATATAAAATTATGTTATCAACTGAGGATGTCGCCTTTTCCCCAATAGTTTCCAATATACAGCTCGGCTATACTTCAGTTTGCATCCCGCCGGGGCAGGTATTTTTTAGCGGTCTGGATGCCACTACTTATTCAATTGATATCTCTTTAACCGGTTATCAGACATTAAGCACATCCGTGACTGTCAACGGTACTACTCAATCAGAATATTTTCTTAACCCATTATAATGAATAACAATCAATTAAAAAATAATCTTGGGTTCACATTGATTGAGATAATCATTGTAGTCGGCATAATGGGTATGTTAACAACTATAATTTATCAATTTGTGGTGCAGGGTAATGATCTGTTTAGTCAGTCGCGTGATCAGGCTTTAGCACAAGATACGCTGCGCAAAGTTACAAAATCTATCGCAAAAGAGTTGCGTGCGGCACAAAATGCCGATACAGGCGCCTACCTTTTGGCCAGTGCCCAGGAAAAATCCATAATATTTTATTCTAATATAGACAGTGATTCCAGCAGAGAAAGACTGAGATATTTTCTTTCCGGTACCAGTTTTCAAAGGGGCGTCATAGATCTTCCTAGCACAGACGAAGTGGTTGAGACTATTATTGAACATGTTGTTGATTCTGGTCCGATATTTACATATTTTGATGAAAATTATACCGGAACAGAAGCGCCTTTGACACAGCCGGTAAATTTAGCTGAAGTCAGGCTAGTTCATATGAAATTTAACGTTGATATTGATACGAATCAGCCGCCAGCACCCGTTTCAATAGAGACCAGCATTATGATCAGAAATTTAAAAACGAATTTTTAAGTACACATGAGCTCCAAACGCATCAATAATTTATTAAATAATAATCACGGCTTTGCTTTGGTTATGCTGTTAGTGTTTTCAACAATTTTTATCATGCTTCTGGTTGCCGCATCAGCTTATGTGGTTAGTCAGGCAAAAGTTACAAATGCAAAAATCAGAGAACAAAAAACATTAGAAATAGCCGAGGCTGGCGTCACCTACTACCGTTGGCATTTAGCTCATGTGACTGATGATTTTACCGATGGCACGGGAGAATCGGGCCCGTATGTCCATGATTATTACGACCTAAACGGAAATATTATCGGGCAATATTCATTAAATATCATCCCTCCGATCAGCGGTTCTAATATTGTAACTGTTGAATCCACAGGATATCTAAATGAAAGTCCGGATATAAAGAGAACAATTGCACTGAAACTGGGTAACCCTTCTTTTTCCAGTTTTGCAGTTGTAGCGAATGACGAAATGCGTTTTGGTGAAGGCACTGAAATATGGGGACCTGTACACTCCAACGATGGCATCAGATTTGACGGATACGCTCATAATATTGTTTCGTCAACTAAGGACAAATATGATGATCCGGATCATATGGGGCCGGAAGAATTCGGTGTTCACACCCATGTTTCACCGACAGACCCACTTCCGCCCGCAGCAGTACCGGCTCGTTCGGATGTATTCGGTGCCGGTAGATTATTCCCGGTTGCACCAGTTGATTTTGACGGAATCACTGCGGATTTATCCGATTTAAAGACGAAGGCTATCGCAAATGGCATTTATCTTGGCGCATCCGGAGCTCAGGGGTATCACATAAAATTCAATGCAAATGATACGGTAGACATAACAAGGGTCACCGCTCAAAGCCAGTGCAGTTATCGGTGGTGGTTCTGGTGGTATTCTTACTCTGATATGTGGTCAATCGGTACCCAAAGTTCATTTACTTATAACGGCCAAAGTTCAATCGGACTGCCCATGCCGACCAATCAAATAATATTTGTTGAAGATGATGCCTGGATTGACGGGAAAATTGACGGGCAAAGAGTAACGGTTGTTGCCGCCCGGGAACCATTGGCTTCTGCTTCAGCCACAATAGTTGTAAACAACGATTTGACCTATACCAACTACGACGGCAGTGATGTGATTGGTTTAATTGCCCAAACTGACGTATCTGTGGGATTTTACAGTGAAGATAACTTGAGAATAGATGCCGCTGTAATCGCTCAAAATGGCCGTGTGGGACGTTATTATTACGCAGACCGTTCAGGATACACCCAAAACCCCGCTGGATGCGCTAGTAATGTCTACCGTGACACGCTCACGTTGTTTGGCTCGCTTGCCTCTAACCAACGTTATGGATTCGCTTACACGGACGGAACGGGATATGAATTCAGAAATCTAGATTTTGATTCCAATCTGTACTATGCTCCCCCGCCGAATTTTCCGACCGTCGGTGAATACACAATTATTTCCTGGGAGGAAAAGTAAATATGAAGCTACTAAAGACAATTACATTGCCGTCTCTAGCGATTCTACTGATTGCTGTTTGCGGGTTTTTGTTTATTAATTTGTTTGTAGCAATAGAAGCTGACGGAGCCGAGGTTGTAGTTCAACTGCTTAATCCGCCCAACGGTTCAGTATTAAGCGGAAATATATACACTAGTGCCCGTACCAGCTCCGCTGTTTCCAAGGTTGAGTTCTATTTTATAGATGAAAGCGGCAGATTTACGTTTACCTATGAAGGCGTAAATATAGGCGATAATTCCTGGGAATATTCCTGGAACACCAATGAGTCAATTGACGGGGTGTATAGAGTCAATGCTATAGCGGTGGATGCTAATAATTCAACATACATCAGTGATATTAACAGAATATTTGTTGATAACGCCGGCGGTAGTATCCCGGATTTTGATCAAAATTCAAACAGCAGTCCAATTGAAAATTATAACGTCAATCAAACTGTAAACATTAATGTGAATGTAAATCAAGACGGCAATGTAAATTCTAATTTTAATTCTAATCTAAATATCAACATTAATGTTAATCAGAACCAAAACACTAATTCAGTTATTGAAAATACTAATGTCTCAACCAATAGTAATATAAATATTAATGGAAATACTAATAGCTCCCTGCCAATAAACAGCAATACTAATTTAAACCAAAACACTAACACTAATACGCTGGTCCCAGATGATGATAAAGACGGTTTGAATAATGATGAAGAAATTGAAGCGGGAACGGATGAGGATAATCCTGACACTGACAATGACGGTTTAATAGACGGTTTTGAGGATAAACACGGGTTCAACCCGCTGATTGACGATAATGATACACCCACCCTCACTGCTGATCAGAAGATTATTCAGGCGATTACCAATGCCAGATTTGGCGATCAGGAACAATCAAAAGATACAGACCGTGACGGACTTCCGGACTCTGTTGAAATTACGTTTGGATCAGATCCGTTCCGTCCGGACAGCAGCAATGACGGGTTAACTGACGGATTTAAAGCAAACAATGGTTACTCACTGATTGAGGATAATTCCGCGCAAATTGCAAAGAAACAAATTGAATTACCAAATCCCAATATTGATTCAGTGGAAAAAGGATCATTGACATCAACAATTGCAATTTTTGGAGCGCTTGTATTGATTATCTTGGTTGTACTAATTGTATTTCGCCCGAAAACGCTTAAATAGCCCGGCTCTATTGACACAATTGGTGCAATTATTTAGAATGATGAGGTTAATAAATATTAAAGTATTGATTCATGTCGCATACTAAATCAGGTGGTTCTACCCAATATGGCAGAGACTCACAATCAAAAAGACTAGGGATTAAAAAATCCGGGGGCCAGGTGGTCAATTCCGGTCAGATTATCGTCAGACAGCGCGGTACCAAGGTACACGCCGGTAAGAATGTTAAAAGAGGTTCAGATGACACCCTATACGCTACCGTGGACGGTACAGTGATGTTTAAATCCAAAAAACTACTAAAATACACCGGAAAACTTAAAAGCTCCAAGGTTGTAGAGGTTATACCGCAAGAGTAGTAATACCAATAATCTTAAAAGACCCCTCCGCCGGCTGGCAGATGGGGTCTTTTTGTATATTTATTTTCCAGTACTCTTTTGTCGTTTAATGCTTGCCGCAATGAAGTCCCTATATAACGGATGTGGATCCAGCGGTCGTGATTTAAATTCCGGATGGAATTGAACTCCCACAAACCACGGATGATCTTTCAGCTCAATTATTTCAACCAATTTATTCTCCGGATAGATTCCTGCAAATCTGACACCGACATTTTCCAATTTGGATTTATAGGCATTATTGAATTCATACCTATGCCTATGTCGCTCTGTAATATTTTTCGTCTTATATGCGGCATAACTCAAAGAATCTTTATCAAGAACACACGGATAAGCACCAAGCCTCATAGTTGCTCCATAACTTTTTTCCTTGATATTCTTTTTCTGATACGGATTGAGATGGATAACCGGATGTGGGGTGTTTTTATCAATTTCAACTGTATTAGCTTTATGTAATCCCAAAACATTTCTGGTAATCTCAACTGTTGCTAACTGCATTCCGTAACACAATCCCAGGTATGGTATATTATTTTCTCTGACAAATTTAATTGCTTTAATAATACCCTCAATTCCTCTTGATCCAAAACCACCTGGCACGATTATTCCGTCATACTGCTTTAATTCCGTAACTTTTTTCGGATTCTTTTCGTATTCTTCCGAATCAATCCAGGTTAAAACCGGTTTCCGATTATGATACCAGGATGCGTGCTTGATTGCTTCAATTACAGATATATAAGAATCTGCCAGTGTAAAATTACCAGTCCCAAAATATTTTCCAACCACTCCGATGTTTATTTCATTCTTTGAACTCTTAATCCTCTGCACCATCTTCTTCCATTCAATCATATCATTCTTCTTTTCTTTGAGATTAAGTGTTTTCAGTAATTTTGCTCCCAACTGCTCTTTTTCAAATACCATCGGCACTTCATAAACACTTTCCAGATCCGGCGCGGAAATTGCGTTTTCTTTCGGGATACTGCAGAAAGTCGCTAATCGTTCTCTGCGGGGTTTATCTAAAACTTTTTCCGATCTACAAATTATGAAATCCGCTTGGATTCCGGCGGAATTCAGCGTCCTTGCCGCGTACTGAGTCGGCTTGGTTTTCATTTCGCCGATTACGCTCGGTATCGGCAGATAACTTACCAGGACAAATGCCACATCGCCGGGATGTTTTAATCTCAACATTCTTCCCGCTTCCAAAAATAGCATTATTTGATACTCGCCAACCGTCCCTCCGATCTCCACAACAACTATGTCAGCTTTATTTTTCCTTGCAGCATTGTTAATCCTTCGGATAATTTCATTTGGAATATCCGGAACGACTTCAACATCTTCACCGGCATACTCCAAATTTCTCTCTTTTCTGATAACCTCGCGGTATACCTGCCCGGTTGTGATGTAATTATCGGCAGTACAATCTACGCCGGTAAATCTTTCATAATTACCTAAATCCTGATCAGCTTCAATCCCGTCTTCACCGACAAAAACCTCACCGTGCTCCGTCGGACGGATAGTTCCCGCATCAATATTGATATACATGTCGCATTTGATTGTCGCGATATTATATCCCCTGCTTTGCAATATCCTTCCGATTGACGCCGTGGTGACGCCCTTGCCAACAGATGACATAACTCCGCCAACTACGAAAATATATTTAATTTTCTTTTTTGATTTCGGCATATATTTTTTCCAATTAAAACAACCGTAAAATAATTCGTATTTACTCTTTATTAATTGTTATCAATAAGTTTACTTGCTTTTTTGCATCTACCACAACAACTACCTCGTGATCACCGACTGTTTTTATCGGCTTTTCCAATACTATTTGATCCTCAGATAAAGTTATTTTAAACGCCTTTACTACCTGCTGAATAATCTCTTTTTTTCCGACTCCGGCATACAGTGTTCCGTCTTCGCTGGCTTTCGTTCTAATGATTACTTTTTTTCCGCTTAAATTATCTAAAATATTTTCTGTCCTTTTTACCTTCTTTAGTTCATTCCTTTCAGCTTTTTCCATTGCGCTCTGCAATTGCGCCTCCACAATCTTGGTATAAGGAGCTGCGATTTTATTGGCAAATAAATAATTACGAGCGTAACCGTCCGCTACGTTTTTTATCTGTCCTTTTTTCACGTTCGGTTTTACATCTTTTAAAAATACTACTTTCATACTGTATGAGTTATTATTTAATTAACAGAATTCTACATGCTAAATCCAGTCATTTTCCAGCCCATTATATAGTAAAATTCCACATTATACAATGCCGAATACTCATATTCTGGTATTATTCCTGTTC
>Ga0172379_10000415_pt1 | contig 108976 bp, 93 predicted proteins | sample GrowelOW334metaG_FD_119756 | JGI IMG/M metagenome (GOLD analysis project Ga0172379, IMG submission 119756) | Groundwater microbial communities from an aquifer near a municipal landfill in Southern Ontario, Canada - Groundwater well OW334 metaG | ecosystem: Environmental > Aquatic > Deep...
ACGCCTGGCCGAAGAAGGCGTGGCCGAACTCGCCCTTCACGTCGATTCGCTGATCATCATCCTCAACGAGAAACTCGAAGAGGTGCTGGGCGACGAGGTCAGCATGCTGGAAGCCTTCCAGGCTGCTGACAACGTGCTGCGCAATGCGGTGGGCGGCATCGCTGAAATCATCAACGTGCCGGGTCTGGTCAACGTCGACTTCGAAGACGTGCGCACCGTGATGGGCGAAATGGGCAAGGCCATGATGGGCTCAGCCGTCGCCGCCGGAGTCGATCGCGCCCGGGTCGCTGCCGAAGAGGCGGTGGCCAGTCCGTTGCTGGAGGGCATCGAGCTTTCCGGCGCACGCGGCGTGCTGGTGAACATTACCGCCAGTTCCACGCTAGGCCTCAAGGAATACAAGGAGGTGATGAAGACCATCCGTCAATACACGGCGCCCGAGGCGACCGTGATCTGCGGCGCCGTGTTCGACGAATCCATGGAAGACCAGTTGCGCGTTACCGTGGTTGCCACCGGCCTCGGCATCGTCGCGACACGCGAGGCGGCCAAGCCGAGCATGCGCGTGGTCGAGACCATGGGTCTGCGCACCGGAACCGACAACCTGCAGGTCTTCGATGCCGGAATCGGCATGGGTTCGGTCGATCTTTCCAGTGTCACCAGTAGCGCGCGTGGCTCCATGCCGCGTAACGCACAGGCGGACGCCATGGCGGCTTCCGGAGTGGACAAGTACGATATTCCCGCCTTCCTGCGCCGCCAGTCCGACTGAAGGGTCGGCCGCAGAACCGGTCCGGCGGGCGCCTCCTCCCGCCGGACCGGGCTTGCGTGGTAGAATTGTTGCCCCGCATCATTCCATTTACATCGCAACCCGATGCTTCGTCAGCGCACCCTCAAATCCGTCGTCAAGGCCACCGGCGTGGGTCTCCACTCCGGCGTCAAGGTGTCGCTCATGCTGCGTCCCGCGCAGCCGAATACCGGTGTGGTGTTCCGTCGTGTCGATCTGACGCCGCCGGTCGACCTCAAGGCAGACCCATTCGGCGTCGGCGATACCCGGTTGGCGTCCTGTCTGGAAAAGGATGGAATCAAGGTGGCTACGGTCGAGCACCTGATGTCGGCGCTGGCCGGACTCGGGATCGACAACATCTATGTGGATGTCGATGCCGCCGAGTTGCCGATCATGGACGGATCGGCCGCACCTTTCGTATTTTTGCTGCAATCGGCCGGAATCGAGGAACAAAACGCCGCGAAGAACTTCCTCCGCGTGACAAAAACCGTGGAGGTGAAGGATGGCGACAAATGGGCCAAGCTGTCGCCCTACGACGGCTTCAGCCTCGACTTTTCCATAGTCTTCAACCACCCGGCCGTAGACCGCGCCACCTCGCGTGCCCACATTGATTTTGCCGATCAATCCTATTTGCGAGAAGTGGCCCGTGCCCGGACCTTCGGTTTCATGCAGGATGTCGAAACTTTGCGCGACCAGGGACTGGCACTGGGTGGCAGCCTGGAAAACGCCATCGTGATGGACGAGTACCGGATTCTGAACAGCGACGGACTGCGTTACGCGGACGAATTCGTCAAACACAAGATTCTCGATGCCATCGGCGATCTCTATCTTGCCGGCCATCCCCTGTTGGGGGCATTTTCGGCCCACAAGTCGGGCCACGCGCTGAACAATCTGTTGCTGCGCAAGTTGCTGGCCGATGCCTCCGCCTGGGAACTGGTCAGTTTTCGGCGCGCCGAGGAAGCGCCGGGGACCATCGCCCGGCTGTATCCCAAACTGGCTTAGAACATGCTGTTGCTCAGGATCGTCGGCATACTCACGGCGATCACCATTGGCAGCGGGATCGTTGCCTGGCTGTTCACCCGTGACCGGCGCTATCTTGTCCTCTCAGGCCGTGTCGCCAAGGGTGCACTGATCTTCTCGCTGATTGTTCTGGTGCTGATGGCCGCCGAGCGTCTGATCATTCTTTGACGCTGCGGAGCAGGCGCTCCAGTGCAGTCTTGAGGGGGGATTCCTCAGGCAGACGCTGCGCCAGCTCAGTGAGTCCTTGCTTTTGTTTAGACCCAGGCGGAGTGGGCCTTTCGTGTGGAGGTTGCGGCGGGGAAGGGTTTCGGGCTTGCACTCGAACCTCGATTTGAGTAACCTTCACCTCCTTGTTTGATAAATCGCTGGCGAGACGAGGTCCGAATTGACGGATCTTCGCGGCGACCGCGCCATTGGCGGCGTGGATAAAAAGTTTACCCAGACGGAAGTTGGCTACCCTGGCATGAGGCCTCAGCGCCTCCGGCAGTGCAGCTTCGAGAAGACGCTGGAATTGGAGTAGACGTTGGGCGTGGGCCGCAAGCCGCGCCATGCTGTCACCAGAGGCAAGGTGTTCCTGGAGACTGCGCGATGTCATCAAAAACGAACCTGAAGGGAGGGAAGGGATGCATATTATTCTCGTCTCTGACCGGCTGGCAACCGCAAGAAGCATTACGCTGACCTGGCGCCATGCGATTCTCTTTGCGGGAGCCCTGTTTAGCTCGGTCCTTGTGTTGTCTTCGCTGTTTTCCTATGTCACCGTCCGTCATGCCGCGGAAATCCGCCTGCCCTTCCTCCAGGATCTGCTGCGCGCGATGAATGCCGAGGAAACCCAGCGCTCCAAGGACTTTGTACGCGAAAACCTCAATGCCATGGCGGTCAAGCTGGGCGAGATGCAGGCGCAACTGATGCGGCTCGACACCATCGGCGAGCGGCTCGCCGGCATGGCCGGCGTCAAGCCTCAGGAACTCAAGGCCTTCGAGTCGAAATCCGACGGTCGCGGCGGACCGCTGGTGCTACCTGAAGCGATGTCTCCCACTGAACTGCAACGCGCGGTTGACGCCCTGGCGCATCAGGTCGAAGCGAAATCCGACGCGATTTCGATGATTGAGTCCCGGATGCTCGAGGACCGGATCAGGAAGAGCCTGCTGCCCACCAGCCTGCCGGTTGAAGCGCAATGGAATGCTTCAAGCTATGGCTGGCGTGTCGATCCCTTCACCGGTGAACGGGCGCTGCACGAGGGTGTGGATTTCGTGGCGACTCCGGGTACCGCGATTCATGCTGCGGCAGCCGGAGTGGTGATCAGCGCCGAGCGCCATCCTGACTACGGAAATTTGGTGGAAATTGACCACGGTAAGGACTTGACCACGCGCTACGCCCATACCTCAAGGATTCTGGTCAAGGTGGGGCAGTTGGTCAAACGCGGTCAGAAAATCGCCGAAGTGGGTTCTACCGGACGTTCCACCGGACCGCACCTGCATTTTGAAGTACGCATCCACGGTCTGGCGCAGAACCCGGATCGCTTCCTGCGCATGGCGCAGGCGACCCAGCGGCCCGTCGCGCAGCACAACTGAGCCACCGAGTGTTTGGGGAGGGCCGTCCTCTCCGCGTGCTAAAATTGCCGCTTTGCTTTTCCCGCCCAATATGCGGCCGCGCACCCCATGATCACCGGTTTTAATTCCCGCATAACGCCCGCGCTCGCGGGCATTGGCTTTCTCTGAAGCCAGTTTCTGATTGATAAAAAAATGATAACCGGCTTTCTCAAGAAAATTTTTGGCAGCCGCAATGAGCGGCTGATCAAGCAGTATTCCCAGACTGTGGTTCGCATCAACGCGCTCGAGGCTGCCATTTCGCAGCTTTCCGACGAGGCTTTGCGCGCCAAGACGGACGAGTTCCGCAGCCGCCATGCCCAGGGCGAGTCGCTCGATGCCTTGTTGCCAGAAACCTTCGCCGTGGTGCGTGAGGCCAGTCGCCGGGTGCTCGGCCTGCGCCATTTCGACATGCAACTGGTGGGCGGCATGGTTTTGCACTACGGCAAGATCGCCGAAATGCGCACCGGCGAAGGCAAGACGCTGACGGCGACGCTCGCCGTGTATCTGAATGCGATTGCTGGCAAGGGCGTGCATCTGATCACAGTCAACGATTACCTGGCCAGCCGCGATGCGGAGTGGATGGGGCGCATCTACCGTTTTCTCGGCCTCACGGTCGGCGTTAATCTTTCGCAAATGGCGCACGATGAGAAACAGGCAGCCTACGCCGCCGACATCACCTACGGCACCAACAACGAATTCGGTTTCGACTACCTGCGCGACAACATGGTGTATGCGGCCGATGAGCGCGTACAGCGCGGTCTGAGCTACGCCATCGTCGATGAAGTGGACTCGATCCTGATCGACGAGGCGCGCACGCCGCTGATTATTTCCGGCCAGGCCGAAGACCATACCGAACTGTATCTGAGCATGAATGCCGTGCCGCCCCTGCTGACTGCCGGCGAAGCGGCGAAGGGCGAGGGTGACGTTGATACCGGTGATTACACGGTCGATCTCAAGTCGCACCAGGTATTGCTGACCGAAGCCGGCCACGAAAAGGCCGAGGAGATTCTGGCCCGCCTGGGCATGCTGGCCGAGGGCAGCAGTCTGTACGAGCCGGCCAACATCCTGCTGATCCACCATCTTTATGCCGCGTTGCGCGCAAACACCCTGTACCACCGCGACCAGCAGTACGTGGTGCAGGATGGCGAAGTCATCATTGTCGACGAGTTCACCGGCCGCCTGATGGCTGGACGGCGCTGGTCGGATGGCCTGCACCAGGCGGTCGAAGCCAAGGAGGGCGTGTCGATCCAGGCCGAGAACCAGACCCTGGCGTCGATTACCTTCCAGAACTACTTCCGCATGTACGGCAAGCTCGCCGGCATGACCGGCACGGCGGATACCGAAGCCTACGAGTTCCACCAGATCTACAACCTCGAAACGGTGGTGATCCCGACCAACCGGCCGATGATCCGCAAGGATGAGAACGACCAGATCTACCGCACCGCGCCGGAGAAATATGCGGCGATCATCGCCGACATCCGCGCTTGCCACCAGCGCGGCCAGCCGGTGCTGGCGGGCACCACGTCGATCGAGAATTCCGAGTTGCTCTCCGAACTGCTGAACAAGGAGAAGTTGCCGCATCAGGTGCTCAACGCCAAGCAGCACGCGCGCGAAGCCGAGATCGTGGCGGAGGCCGGCCGCCCCGGCATGATCACCATCGCCACCAACATGGCCGGCCGCGGCACCGACATCGTGCTCGGCGGCAACATCGAAAAGCCGACCAACGCCATCCGCGACGATGAATCGCTGTCCGCGGAGGAGAAGGCAAAGCGCACCGCCGAGCTCAAGGCGGAATGGCAGAAGGTGCACGACCAGGTGCTGGCCGCCGGCGGACTGCACATCATCGGTTCCGAACGCCACGAGTCGCGCCGCATCGACAATCAGCTGCGCGGCCGTTCCGGTCGCCAGGGCGATCCGGGCTCATCGCGCTTCTATCTGGCGCTGGATGACCAACTGCTCAAGATATTCGCCGGCGAGCGGCTCAACACCATCATGGTGCGCCTCAAGATGCCCGAGGGCGAGGCCATCGAGCATCCGCTGGTCAGCCGTTCGCTCGAATCGGCGCAGCGCAAGGTCGAACAGCGCAACTTCGACATCCGCAAGCAACTGCTCGAATACGACGATGTGTCCAACGACCAGCGCAAGGTGATCTATCAGCAGCGCAACGAACTGCTCGACAGCGACGACATTGGCGAGACCATCACGGCCATGCGCCAAGGGCAGATCCACGACACCTTCCGCCTCTATATTCCGGCCGAAAGCGTCGAGGAGCAGTGGGATGTCAGCGGTCTGGAAACCGCGCTGGCGGCCGAGCTTCACCTCAAGCTGCCGGTCGGCGAATGGATCAAGTCCGAGCCGCAACTCGGGGACGACGACATCCTGCGGCGCCTGCTCGATGCCGGCGATGCCGCCTACGCCGAAAAGACCAGCCAGGTCGATCCTGCCGCCTGGGCCGGGTTCGAGCGCAACGTCATGCTGCAAAGCCTCGATACCCACTGGCGGGAACATCTCTCGGCACTCGATCACCTGCGCCAGGGCATCCATTTGCGCGGCTACGCGCAGAAGAACCCGAAGCAGGAATACAAGCGCGAGGCCTTCGAACTCTTCGAGGGCTTGCTGCAGACGGTGCGCAGCGAAGTCTCCAAGCTGCTGCTGACGGTTGAAGTGCACAGCGAGGAGCAGATCGAAGAAGTAGTGGAAGCTCCGCCGCAGTTGGAGAATGTGCAGTATCACCATGCCGACTATGACGAGGCGCTCGGTGCCGCCGCAGCCGCCCCCAAGCCGGCGCAGCCCATAGAGCGGCACACACCCAAGGTCGGCCGCAACGATCCCTGTCCTTGTGGCAGCGGCAAGAAGTACAAGCACTGCCACGGCAAGTTGAGTTGATTTGAGCCAGAAGCGGTACCCGACGCTTACCGAGGATCATGCGGCGATCCTCATCCTCGACCAGACTCGCTTGCCGCGTGAAGCTGTCATGCTGCGACTGGCTACACTCGAAGATGCCGCCCATGCCATCCGCGTAATGCAGGTGCGCGGCGCGCCGCTGATCGGCGCTACCGCCGCCTATGGCGTGGCGCTCGGCCTGGCGGACGATGCCGGCGATGCACGTCTGCACCAGGTGATCGAAACGCTGGCTGCGACGCGGCCCACGGCGGTCAATCTGCACTGGGCGCTGGCGCGCATGCGCCGCGTGCTGCAAGAGTCGGCGCCGGCGACACGGCGCGACAAGGCCTGGAACGAGGCCCGTGCCATTGCGACGGAGGATGGAGCCGCCAATGCCGCGATAGGGCAGCATGGATTGCCGCTAATAGCGGCAATCCATGCTGCCTTCGGCAAAGAGAAGGGCAATCCCCCCAACGCCCTTTCCGCGAAAGGGGGCGACAAAATCAGGCAGGCTGCGCCTGCAATCGTCAATGTCATGACCCACTGCAATGCCGGCCGTCTGGCAACCGTCGACAACGGCACGGCCCTGGCGCCGGTCTATGCCGCGCATGCTGCCGGCCTGCCCGTGCATGTCTGGGTGTCCGAAACGCGGCCGCGCAACCAGGGACTGCTCACCGCCTGGGAACTCGCCGAGGCTGGCGTGCCGCATACCCTGATCGCCGACAATGCCGCCGGCCTGCTGATGATGCAGGGCAAGGTCGATCTGGTGATCGTCGGCGCCGATCGCATTGCCGGCAACGGCGACACGGCGAACAAGGTCGGCACCTATCTCAAGGCGCTTGCCGCGCGCGCCCATGGCGTGCCGTTCTATGTCGCCGCGCCTTTGTCCACCATCGACTTCTCGTGCCCCTCCGGCGCCGAAATACCGATCGAGGAGCGTGCAGCGGACGAACTGGGTGTCAGTGACACGCCGGTCGCCAATCCGGCCTTCGATGTGACGCCGGCGGCACTGATCAGCGGCATCGTGTCCGAGCGTGGCGTCGTCCAAGCAGGAGAGCTGGGGCAGTGGAAACCATGAGCGATCCTGCTGCCGAATTGGCGACCGAATTGGCAACTAAGGTGCTCGCCACGGCGCGCGCGATGAACGCCTCGGGCATCAATCGCGGCAGCGCCGGAAATGTGAGCGCGCGCTGTGAAGACGGCTTCATCATCACGCCGACCGGTATGGCCTACGACGACTGTAAGTCGGCCGACATGGTGAGGGTCGGCGCTGACGGCACGCCAACCGGCCGCCGCAAACCCTCGTCCGAATGGCGTTTCCATCGCGACATCTATGCCGCGCGGCCCGAGGCGGGCGCCGTGGTGCATACCCATTCGCCGTTCGCCACCGCACTGGCCTGCCAGAATCAGGGCGTTCCGGCTTTCCATTACATGGTGGCGCGCTTCGGGGGCACGGACGTGCGCTGCGCGGCCTACGCCACCTTCGGCACCCAGGAACTGTCCGACGCCGTCATCAGCGCGCTGGAGGGTCGCTGCGCCTGCTTGATGGCTCATCATGGCATGGTGGTGTTTGGCCGCGACGCGGATCACGCACTGGCTCTGGCGGTGGAATTGGAAACCTTGTGCGAGCAGTACTGGCGCGTGCTGCAACTCGGCGCGCCCAAGCTGTTGTCCGCGGCTGAAATGACGCGCGTGATCGCCAGGTTCGCCACCTATGGACAACAAGGCGGGCAGCCAGGCTGATCGGGGCAGGGCCGCAATCGCGCTACCCTGCGCCGCCGCCGCGGGCTGCAGGATTCTGGCGCAGTCACCCCGTGGCGATGCCCGCCTTTGCTGCTATCCTGAGTGCCATGTCCATCGCCGGTTGATCAGGTGAACGCACTTTCCCTGAAATCCATTCTCACTACCGATGTAGTGACTTGCGGCACCGCGGAGTCGCTGGGTGAGGTGTTGCGCACCATGGAGCGCCAGCGAATCAGCTGCGTCATCGTGGTGGATGAGGAACGGCGTCCCTGTGGCATTTTCACCGAGCGCGATGCGGTGGCCCTGCTTGCCGAAGATGAGATCTCTACGGCAAGTCGTATCTGCGAGGTGATGAGCCGCCCAGTGGTGACCTTTCCGTTGTCATTCGATGCGCGCGACGCTTATCAGCGCATGCTGGAGAACGACGTGCACCACCTGGTGGCCGTGGATCCCGAGGGCCGGGTGGCGGGAGTCGTATCCGAAGCAGATTTTCTTGCCGATCTCGGCGACGAATACCTGGTTGAACCGAAGACTGTCGGCGCGGCGATGACGGTCGACGTCAATACGCTGGACAGCCGCGCATCGCTGGTTGACGCCCTGCGTTTGATGCACAGGCGCAACAGCGATCATGTCGTGGTTACCGAAGCCGATCTCGCGGTGGGCATGGTGACCGACCGCGATGTGGTGCGCTTTGCCGCTGGCGGTGAGCGCTTGCAGACGCCGCTGGCCAATCTGGTGGTGCGCGGAGTGCACTCCATTTCGCCCGACCAGACACTGCAGCAGGCAGCGCGGCGCATGGCCGAGCTAGGCGTGCGCCGCCTGCTGGTTATCGAACAAGACCGCATGCTGGGCGTGGTGACACGTCACGACATCGTGCGCACGATGCAAGGTCGCCACGCCGAGTTTCTGCGCGATGCGATTGCCCGCCTGCGTCACGAACTGGTCAGACCCGGTGGGCGGCATGGCGAGTTCGGCCGGCACATGATTCTCGGCGGTGTGCTCGACCGCATCGGTGACGGCGTTTTCCTGGTGGACGCGACGAGCGGCGCTTATGTCGAAGCCAACGACCGGGCCTGCGAGTTTCTTGGCTATTCCCGCGACGAAATTCTCGGTCGGCACGTCTGGGAAATTTCCACCAGTTTTGCCGACGCCGCGACGTGGCGTGCAAGCAATGCGGATCTAAGCGACAACGTGCGAGTGGTCAATACCGACTTCCGGCGCCGCGATGGCAGTCTGCTTCCGGTCGAGGTGCGCGTATACCAGGTGCACGACGGCGAACGCCTGCTGCACGTGGTCATCTTTCGCGATACCTCGGCCTCGCGCAAGATCGAAGCCGCGCTGCGCGAGGGCGAACGCTACTATCGGCATGTGATCGACAGTGCCGTTGACGGCTATTTCGCCATGGACACGCAGCGCCGCTTCATAGAAGTCAATGACACGCTGTGCAATCTGTTTGGCTATCCGCGCGACGAATGGCTGGGACAAACGCCGATCGGCTTCATCGCCGAGGAGAGCCGTGCCGAGTTGATCGCCCACATGCAGCGCATCGACACGACCGATCGCCGCCGTTATCAACTGATTGCCCGGCGCAAGGATGGCACCAAGTTTCCCATCCTGCTCAACAACACGACGCATCGCGACGAGAAAGGCGAGATCGTCGGTTCTTTCGGTTTCATCACCGATCTGACGCCGATTGTCGAAGCGCAGCGCGCCGTGGCCGAATCCGAGCGAGAACTGCGGGGCATTCTCGACGACCTGCAGGATACCTACTACCGCACCGACCAGACCGGCACCATCGTGCGCGCCTCGCGCTCCGTCGAACAATTGCTCGGCTATACGGCGGAGGAAATGCTGGGCCGCAAGCTGGCCGATTCCTATTGGTCTCCGGCAGACCGCGAACAGTTCATAGCCCGCATGCAGGCCAACGGCGGCCATGTCGTCGGCGCCGCGTCGCGCTTGCGGCACAAGGACGGCCACGAGTTGTGGGTGCTCACCACTGCGCATTTTATCCGTGATGCGGCCGGCAATGTCATCGGCGTCGAGGGCACCACTCGCGACAACACCCGGCAGCGTCATGCCGAGGAGGAACTGCGGCTTGCGGCAAAGGTGTTCGAGAGCAGCGGCGAAGCGATCATGATCACCGACGCCGCGGGCTGCATGATCTCGGTCAATAACGCATTTTCAAGGGTTACCGGTTATGCCGCGGCCGATGCCGTCGGCCGCAATGCCAGCATGCTGGCATCGGGCAGACACAGCCGCGAATTTTTCAGTGAGATGTGGCGTTCAATGCTCGAAACGGGATACTGGCAGGGTGAGCTGTGGAACCGGCGCCGCGACGGCGAGATCTATCCCGAGTGGCTGGGCATTTCATCGGTACGCGATGAGGAAGGAAAGATCACGCATTTTGTCGGGATCTTCTCCGACATCAGCGAACGCAAGGCGGCCGAGGCGAAGATCGCCTTTCTCGCCCATCACGATCCGCTGACCGGTTTGCCGAATCGTCTGCTGCTCAAGGACCGCATGCAGCAGGCCATCGTTCATGGCGAGCGCAACGGTAACAAGGTGGCGCTGCTGTTCGTCGATCTTGATCGCTTCAAGGCCGTCAACGACTCCTTCGGCCATCCGGTCGGCGACGCGCTGTTGCGCGATGCGGCGCAGCGCCTGCTGGCCTGCGTGCGCGACTCGGATACGGTCAGCCGTCACGGCGGCGATGAATTCCTGGTGGTGCTGACCGATCTGCACAGTTCCGAGGTGCCGGCCCAGATTGCGGCCAAGATCATGGCGGTATTGGGCCAACCGTTTCATCTCGAAGATCACGAAGCAAAGATTTCCGCCTCGGTCGGCATCGCCGTATACCCGGAGGACGGCGCCGGTTTCGACGAGTTGCTGAAGAAGGCCGACACGGCCATGTACCATGCCAAGGAAGCCGGCCGCAACGCCTTCCGCTTCTATACCCAGCGCATGAACGCCGATGTTCAGGAAAGGCTTGATCTGCATAGCCGCCTGCGCCATGCGCTGGAGCGAGAAGAGTTCGTCCTGTACTACCAGCCGCTGGTCGATCTGAAGAGCAGTCGCATCGTCGGTGGCGAAGCGTTGCTGCGCTGGCAGAGCCCCGAGCACGGCCTGATCGAGCCGGAGCGTTTCATTGCCGCTGCCGAGCACAGCGGCCTGATCGTGCCGCTCGGCGAATGGGTGTTGCAGGAAGCCTGCCGCGAGCTTGCGCACTGGCACGCACAGGGACACCCGCAGCTTTCAATGGCGGTGAATATCTCCGCCATCCAGTTTCGCCGCGGTGACGTCGAAGACACGGTGCTGCGGGCGCTGGCCGCCTCCGGTGCGAAACCTGCCGCGCTGGAACTCGAACTCACCGAGTCGATCCTGATCGACGGCGCGGAACAGGTGCTGGCGACCATCAGGCGGCTGCAGGAACTGGGCGTGCGGCTGGCGATCGATGATTTCGGTACCGGCTATTCCAGTCTCGCCTACCTCAAGCGCTTCGCGGTGGACAAGTTGAAGATCGACCAGTCCTTCGTGCGCGACATCGTGACCGACCAGGATGATGCCGCGATCGTGCGCGCCGTGATCCAGATGGCCGGGAGTCTGGACCTGAAAGTGGTGGCCGAGGGGGTCGAGACCGAAGCGGTGGCCGCCGAGCTGCGCGCCATGGATTGCGATTTGGTGCAGGGCTACCATTTTGGCCGGCCCATGCCGGCCGCAGAATTCCGCCGTCTGATCGACGCAGATTCTGGCTGAAGCAGACGCTTATTTGGGTGTCGTGAGGGAGGTGGTCAAAGGCTTGATGAAGTTTCTGTTCTTGATCGGTGGTTGAATTGGCTGAACAGCAACTCGATTGGCTCCTGCCCATCCCTGTTGATCCGAACTGCATGCGAAGCTCAACTACTAGATACCCGTGCGAAGGGGCATCGACCGAGTGCCAAGAAATTCAGTGAAAACTTCGGTCGCTCGCGTCAGGCCGATATCGATCACATTTCTGCGTTTGTGCCTTACGTGGATGCGCGTACGACCGATCGCGATCTGCACAATCTTTGCGAAGCGGATATCGTCGCCAAGGAACTCGCACCTTTTCCCCGCGAGCTATCCTCTATCAAGCACTGCAAAGAGTTTGAAACGTGGTTGGACGGGTTGCTGACTCGAGTTTTCTGGGAGATCCAAAGTTCGTCGTCAGGTTCGTGTTCGGTAATTCGGTCTGTACGCAGTGAGAGGATAACCAACTCCCTACGCTGCCAGTCGCTGCACCTGCTCCAGTGTCGTCGCTATTTTCGCCCTGGCTTCTTCCAGATCGTAGTCCGCCTGCAAACCCATCCAGAAGGATTCGGAGGTGCCGAAGGTCTTGGCAAGACGCAAGGCGGCGTCGGCGGTAATGCCACGCTTGCCGAGGACGATTTCGTTGATGCGGCGGGGAAGTACGCCGATGGCTCGGGCGAGCGCATTCTGGCTGACGCCCAGCGGCAGCAGAGATTCTTCCAGCAGGATTTCGCCGGGGTGGATGTTGGCCAGTTTCTTCATGACGACCCTCGGTCAGTGGTAATCGTCAATTTCGACCGCCGTTGCGCCATTTGCGCTCCAGACAAAGCAGATGCGCCATTGGTCGTTGATCCGAATATCATGCGCTGCTGTAACGCCGGGCGTTATATAACGTCCTGCGTTATGGGTGCCGGAGAGGCGGAAGGGTTTACCTCTCTTACTTTCCCTTCGCCCACGAATCCCTCAGCGTCACGGTGCGATTGAACACCGGCGCGCCGCTTTTCGATTCGATGCGGTCGGCGACGAAGTAGCCGTGGCGCTCGAACTGGAAGCGGTCTTCGGCGGCCGCGCCCTGCAGCGCCGATTCGAGCTGCGCGGTAATGACGCGCTTGGAGTTCGGATTGAGATCGGCGATGAAGTCGCGTCCGTCCTCACCGGGGGCCTCGACGGCGAACAGGCGGTCGTAGAGCCTTACCTCGGCGGCATAGGCGTGCTTGGCCGAGACCCAGTGGATGTTGCCCTTGACCTTGTAGTTGTCCGAACCCGGCGTGCCGGACTTCGAGTCGGGCATGTATTCACAATGCACCGCCGTGATGGCGCCCGCGGCATCCTTGTCGCAGCCGATGCACTTGACCACGAAGCCATAGCGCAGGCGCACGGTGTTGCCGGGAAACAGCCGGAAGTAGCCCTTGGTCGGCGCTTCCATGAAGTCCTCGCGCTCGATCCAGAGCTCCCGCGAAAAGGGCACCGGCCGCTTGCCCCACTCCGGCTTTTGCGGGTGATTGGGGGCCAGGCATTCTTCTTCCTGTCCCGCCGGGTAGTTGTCGATGACCAGCTTGACCGGGTCGAGCACGGCGATGCGGCGCGGCGTGGTTTGGTTCAGGTGTTCGCGCTGGCATTCCTCCAGCACGCTGATGTCGATCCAGGAGTCCGACTTGGTGACGCCGATCATTTCGTTGAAGCGACGGAAGGCCTCCGGCGTGTAACCGCGGCGGCGCGCGCCGACCAGCGTCGGCAGGCGCGGATCATCCCAGCTGTCGACATGGCCCTCCTCGACCAGCTGGATCAGCTTGCGCTTGGAGAGCACGACGTAGGAAAGATTGAGCCGGGCGAATTCGATCTGCTGCGGCAGGGGCGTATTGACGCAATCGAGCTCGGCCAGCCGCGCCAGCAGCCAGTCGTAGAAGGGCCGCTGGTCCTCGAATTCGAGGGTGCAGATGGAGTGGGTGATGTTCTCCAGCGCGTCCTCGATCGGGTGGGCGTAGGTGTACATCGGATAGATGCACCAGGTGTCTCCGGTGGCGTGATGCGTGGCGTGGCGGATGCGGTAGATCGCCGGGTCGCGCAGGTTGATGTTGCCCGAGCTCATATCGACCTTGGCGCGCAGGATGTGGGTGCCGTCGGCGAACTCGCCGGCGCGCATGGCGCGGAACAGGGCGAGGTTCTCTGCCGGCGTGCGATCCCGGTAAGGCGAATTTTTCCCCGCCTCGGTCAGTGTGCCGCGGCTGGTGCGCATTTCGTCGGCGGATTGTGAATCGACGTAGGCATGCCCGGCTTCGATCAGCTTCTCGGCGAAGTCGTACATCCACTGGAAGTAGTCGGAGGCGAAGTACTGGTTGCCCTGCCAGTCGAAACCCAGCCAGTGCACCGCGTCGATGATCGAATCGACATACTCCTGCTCTTCCTTTTCCGGATTGGTATCGTCGAAGCGCAAATGGCAGGCCCCGTGGTAATCCAGCGCCAGGCCGAAATTCAGGCAGATCGACTTGGCATGGCCGAAGTGTAGGTAGCCGTTGGGCTCCGGCGGGAAGCGGGTTCTTATTTTCGCCGTGTCCAGTCTTGGCGCCGTTCCGTCAGCGCCGACTTTCTGCTGTGCGGCGGGGCCGGGCTTGCCCGACCAGTGGCGAGTGACATAGACATCGGCGGCGAGATCGGCGGCGATGATGTGACGGATGAAGTTGGAAGGCTTTTCGGTATCGGCCATGATGGCGGTGGGCTTTGCGGCGAAGCTGCAATTCTACCGGCAGGCGTAAAATGACGACAATGAATTGGACAAGTCTTCTCGCCATCGGCGGCGGTGCGGTGCTCGGCGCCTGGTTGCGCTACGGACTGGGGCTGTGGCTGAACCCGATATTCGCCGCCGTGCCGATGGGTACGCTGGCCGCCAACCTGATCGGCGGCTACCTGGTGGGTGCCGCGGTGATGGTGTTCCACCTCAATGCCGAGATGCCGCCCGAACTCAAGCTGTTCTTCATCACCGGCTTCCTCGGCGCGCTGACGACTTTCTCGACTTTTTCGGCCGAGGTGGTGCACCTGATTCAGAACGCACGCTACGGCTGGGCGGCGGGAGCGGCGGCCTTGCACCTGTTCGGTTCGCTGGCGATGACCGGGTTGGGCATTTTCACTATTCACAAGCTGGCGCAATGAGGTTCGACCCCGAGGCGCGGCGGGCTGCCCGGCCCGTGCTGAGCTATGACGAAGCGCTGCCGGTGAATGTGCGACGGCAGGAAATCGGCGAAGCCATCGAACGCCATCAGGTGGTGGTGATCTGCGGCGAGACTGGCTCGGGCAAGACCACGCAACTGCCCAAGATCTGCCTTGAAATCGGACGCGGGCTCAACGGCTTGATCGGCCACACCCAGCCGCGGCGGATTGCCGCGCGTGCCACCGCGATGCGCATTGCACAGGAGCTGAAGTCCGAGCTCGGCCGTCATGTCGGCTTCAAGATCCGCTTCACGGACCGCGTCACGTCCGACAGCTACATCAAGCTGATGACCGACGGCATCCTGCTGGCGGAAACCCAGACCGATCCGCTGCTGCGCCAGTACGACACGATACTGATCGACGAGGCCCACGAGCGCAGCCTGAACATCGACTTCCTGCTCGGCTACCTCAAGCAGTTGCTGCCGAAGCGGCCCGATCTGAAAGTCATCGTGACCTCGGCCACGCTCGATGCCGAGCGCTTCAGCCAGCATTTCACCGTCAACGGAAATGCGGCCCCGGTGATCGAGGTCTCGGGGCGGCTCTACCCGATCGAGACGCGCTACCGGCCGTGGCAGGAAAAGAAGGACGGCGACCTCAACGATGCGATCGTCGATGCCGTGTCGGAGGCCCACCGCGAAGGGCCGGGCGACGTGCTGGTGTTCCTGCCCGGCGAACGCGAAATCCGCGAGGCCGCCGAGGCGCTGCGCAAGCATCACCCGCCGGGCCTCGAAGTGCTGTCGCTGTTCGCCCGCCAGTCGGTGGCGGAACAGGCGCGCGTGTTCGCCGGGCATCAGGGCCGTCGCGTGGTGCTGGCGACCAACGTCGCCGAGACCTCGCTGACCGTGCCCGGCATCCGCTACGTGATCGACTCGGGACTGGCGCGCGTCAAGCGCTACTCGCATCGCAACAAGGTGGAGCAGCTGCAGGTCGAGCCGATCTCGCGCGCGGCGGCCAGCCAGCGCGCCGGACGCTGCGGGCGGGTCTCGGCCGGGCTCTGCTTCAGGCTTTACGACGTCGAGGACTACGACAAGCGCCCGGCCTACACCGAACCCGAAATTCTGCGCTCCAGCTTGGCCGGCGTGATCCTGCGCATGAAGTCGCTGCATCTGGGCGATGTCGAGGACTTCCCCTTCCTCGAGGCGCCGTTGCCGCGCATGATCGCCGACGGCTACCAGTTGCTGGCCGAGCTCGGGGCGATCGACGAAACGAGCAAGGAGCTGACCAAGGTTGGCTTCGAGCTGGCGAAGCTGCCGCTGGATCCGAAGATCGGCCGCATGATCCTTGCCGCTCGCGAGCACAACTGTCTGCGGGAAGTGCTGATCATCGCCGCAGCGCTGTCGGTGCAGGATCCTCGTGATCGGCCGCAGGAGCATGCGGCGACCGCCGATCAGGCGCATGCCAAGTGGAAGGACGAGAAGTCCGAATTCCTGTCCTACCTGAAGCTCTGGCACGCGGCCGACGAGGTGTGGAAGCACGAGACGACGAACAAGCAGCGCCAGTGGTGCCGGCAGAACTTCCTGTCGTGGCTGCGCATACGCGAGTGGCGCGACGTACATGCGCAACTGCACGTGGTTTGCACTGAACACGGCTGGAAGGAGAATCAACTCCCCGGCAGTTACGAAGCCATCCACAAGGCGCTGCTGACCGGCCTGCTCGGCCACGTCGGCTTGATCAGCGAAGAGGACAAGAACTATCTCGGTGCGCGCGGCATCCGCTTCTACATCCATCCCGGGTCGTCGCTGCTGAAGAAGGCCGGGCGCTGGATCGTCGCCGCGGAGTTGGTGGAAACCTCGCGCCTGTTCGCCCGCTGCATCGCGAAGATTGAGCCGGAATGGCTGGAGCAGGTCGGCGCGCACCTGATCCGCAAGCATGTCTATGAGCCGCACTGGGAGAAGGGGCCGGGGCAGGTCGTGGCCTGGGAACGCGTCACCCTGCACGGCCTGATGCTGCATGCCAAGCGGCGGGTGCACTACGGCCCGAGCGACCCGAAACTGGCGCGCGAAATCCTGATCCGCCAGGCCCTGGTCGAGGGCGAGGTGGGCGAAGACTGGGTGCGCAAGTGGCGCTTCTTCCAGCACAACGCCAAGCTGATGAAGGAAATTGAGGCGCTGGAGCACAAGTCGCGGCGGCCCGATGTGCTGGTCGACGACGAACTGATCCATGCCTTCTACGACGCCAAGATTCCCGAGGGCGTCATCACGCTGGCGGCCTTCGATCACTGGCGGCGCGAGGCCGAGGCGGCCAACCCGAAGCTGCTCTGCCTGGAGAAGGAACAGCTGATGCGCCACGAGGCGGCGGGCATCACCACCGACGCCTTCCCGCCGGCATTGACCCATCGCGGCCAGAGCTTCAAGCTGAGCTACCACCACGATCCCGGCGCCGCCGATGACGGCGTCACGCTGACGCTGCCGCTGGCCGCGCTCAACCAGCTGCCGGCCAATCGCTGCGAATGGCTGGTGCCGGGCCTGCTCAAGGAGAAAATCCTGGCGCTGCTGAAAACGCTGCAGCAGAAGTATCGCCATCGCCTGCAGCCGCTCGACGAGTTCGCCGGCGGGTTCTGCGACGCCGAGCATGATCTCGACGAGCCGCTGGTGCGCGCGCTGACACGTGCCGCGGAGGAGCATCTGGCCATCAAGCTGCCGCTCGATGCCTTTCGCAGCGGGGAGCTGCGCCCGCATCTGTTCATGAATTTTCGCCTGGTCGATGAACATGGTGGCACGCTGGCGATCTCGCGCAATCTGGCCGAATTGCGTGCCGAATATCGCGACCGCGTCGCGCAGGTCTATGCCGCGGCGGAAGTGCAGCACGAGGCCGCTGCCGGCGACCTGTCCGGGCTCACCGCCTGGACTTTCGGCGCCCTGCCCGAACTCATGGAAGTGAAAGTCGGCGCTGGCACCACGGTGGGATTTCCGGCGCTGGTCGACACCGGCGAGGCGGTGCGCCTGACCGCCTTCGATACCGAGGAAAAGGCGCGCGCCGAGCATCGCAAAGGTTTGGCGCGATTGTTCGCCTTGCAACTCGCGGCCCAGGTCAAGGCCATTGAAAAGCTGCCGGGGCTGCGCGAGCTCGCGCTGCGATTCGTCGTGCTGGGCACGGAGAAGGAACTCCGGGAGCAGCTGGTCGCGGTGACCCTCGAGCGCACCTGCCTGATGGATCCGCTGCCGACCGAAGAGTCGGCGTTCGCGACACGGCGCGACGCGGCGCGCGGCCGCATTCTGTTGGTGGCGCAGGAGATCCTGCGGCTGATCGGGACGATTCTGGCCGAGCACGCCATGCTGGCGAAGAAACTCGCATCGGTGCAAAAGGCCTTTCCACAGGCCTGCGCCGACATCGGCGCGCAACTGGCCGAGTTGATGCCCAAGAGATTCATTGCGGCGACGCCCTTCGAGCGGCTGCAGCACTACCCGCGCTACCTCAAGGCCATCAGCCTGCGGCTCGAAAAAGCCCGCAGCGATCCGGCACGCGACACGCGCTTGATGGCAGACTGGCAGGCGCTGGGCAAGCCCTGGGAACGCGAGCGCAACGCGATGCTGAAATCCGGCCAGCTGCGCGATGCGTTTCTCGATGAATTCCGCTGGCTGCTGGAAGAGTTGCGCGTCGCGCTGTTTGCGCAGGAGCTGAAGACCTCTTCGCCGGTGTCGGTGAAGCGACTGCAAAAGATGTGGGACAGCAGGATGCACCAATGAGTTGCTGCCGTGAAGGATCGAAATGATGGAAGTATTTGCGGCGTTTACCCGGTCGCTGCGCGATCTGACGCGCGCCGACATCTTGTGGCAGGCCGTCTGGCCGCCGCTGGTGGCGCTGGCCTTGTGGCTTGCGGTGGCTGTGGCGGTCTGGGTGCATGGCGTGGCGCTGATGGCGCAAATCGTGCCGCAATTGCCGTGGTCGGGATGGGAGTGGGTGGCGCACTGGGCCGCGGTGTTCCTGTTGCTGGCGGGCTTCGCCGCGCTGGTCTATTTCACCGCCATTGTCTTGGTGGCGGTGTTTGCCCTGCCGCGCATGGTGAATCTGGTGGCGGCGCGCGATTACCCGGATCTGGGGCGCCATGGCGAGAACGTGTTCTGGGGCAGCCTGGGCAATACCCTGGGGGCCGGCGCGATCTTTGTCGTCGGCTGCATGGCGATGCTGCCCCTGCTGCTGATCCCGGGAGCATTGCTGGTGCTGCCGCTGTTGTGGGGCAGCTGGTTCAACCAGCGCACCTTCCGTTTCGATGCCCTGGCCGAACATGCCACGCGCACGGAAATGCGGCGCCTGCTGGCGGAGAATCGCAGCCGTTTCTATTTTGCCGGAGTCGGCACCGCGGCAGCGGCACATGTGCCGCTGGTCAATCTGCTGGCACCCGCCCTGACGGCGCTGGTCTTCGTCCATCTTGGTCTTGCGGCGTTGCGCCGTCAGCGTCAGGAAGGAGGAGTTGAACTATGAAAGGCATCGGCGCCATCATCATCGGTGACGAGATCACGCGCGGCAAGCGCGAGGACAAGCATTTCCGGAAGCTGGTCGAACTCCTTGCAGAGCGTGGCCTGGTGCTGGATTGGGCGTTGTACATCGGTGATGATCGGGAACGCCTGACCGAAACCCTGAAACGCACGCTGGCGAGCGAAGACATCGTGTTCAGCTTCGGCGGCATCGGCAATACGCCGGACGATCACACGCGACAGGCTGCGGCGGCGGCAGCGGATGTCGAACTGAAGCTGCATCCCGACGCCGAGCGCGAGATCAAGGCGCGTTTCGCGGAGCTGAAGTTCGAATTGACCGACCTGCAACTGGCGATGGGCAATTTTCCCGTGGGCAGCCGCATCATTCCCAATCCCTTCAATCGCATTCCGGGCTTTTCGCTCGGCCAGCATCATTTCGTGCCGGGCTTTCCGCAGATGGCCTGGCCGATGGTGGAGTGGGTGCTCGACAGCTATTACTCCGGGCGCTTCCACGCGAAACCCAGCGACGAAGCGGCGATACTGGTGTGGAAAGGCTCCGAAGGCGCGCTGATCAGCCTCATGCGCCGCGTTGAAATCGACTTCCCCGGCGTCAAGGTGTTCAGTCTGCCCTTCCTCGGCTCGAACGAGGTCCAGCGCCACATCGAACTCGGTGTGCGCGGCGAGCCGCAACAGGTTCCGGCAGCGATGGAGGCGATTCGCCGCAGTGTCGCGGAACTGGGTTACAGCTTCGATGAGAAGTAATTCCACCTAGGTCCGGGTTTTTTTGATTTATGCTGTGCACACCGGACCCACGGAAGGCTCTTACCGCCATGATCGATAGCGAAGACCGTCAGTATCTCGAACGCGCCAATTTGTTCGCCAACGTCAGCATGGAAAGCATCGAGCACCTGTTCGAACGCTGCCATCGCCTGAATCTGGAACGCGGCGACCACCTGCTGGAAGCCGGTGCGGCCAACAGCCACCTGTACCTGATTCTTGACGGCGAGCTGCGCGTTTACCTGAGTGATCGCAACCTGCCCGCGCATGCGGTGCTCGCTGCCGGCGATTGCGTCGGCGAGATGTCGCTGCTGGACGGCCAGGCCGCTTCGGCCCTGGTGTTGGCGGCAAAGGACACGCGGGTGCTGGCGGTGCCGCAGGAGGTGCTCTGGTCGCTGGTGGATTGTTCCCACGGCGTGGCACGCAACCTGTTGGCGATTCTTTCCGGGCGCATGCGCGACAACAACCAGGCCCTGATCGCCTCGCAGAACCAGAGTCTCGAATTCGAACAGGCCTCGAGCGTGGATGCCTTGACCGGAATCCACAACCGGCGCTGGGCGCTGGAGGCCTTTCCACGAGCCATCGCCCGCTGCGAGCACGACGGCGATCCGCTTTGCATGGTCATCGCCGACATCGATTTGTTCAAGCATTTCAATGAGCGCTTCGGCCACCTCGCCGGCGATGCCATATTGCGTCGCATGGCCCGCCGCCTGGTCGACGGATTGCGCCCGAACGACCTGATTGTCCGCTACGGCGGCGAGGAATTCCTGATCCTGCTGCCGCATGCGACCCTGGCTGAGGCTCTGCCGATCGCCGAGCGTCTGCGCGAACTGGTGGCGATCGGCAGCGGGCTGAAGACGGGGGAAGGCGTGACCCTCAGTTGCGGCGTGGCCCAGATGTTCCGCGGCGAATCGTTCGACGAACTGGTTTCCCGCGTTGACGCCGCCTTGCGGCGCGCCAAGGAAGACGGCCGCGACCGGGTCGAAGTCGCCGGTTGAAAGGACGGGCTGCCGGGCTTTTCCTAGCCCGTGCCGCCCACCGTCAGTCCATCGATGCGCAGAGTTGGCTGGCCGACGCCGACCGGCACGCTCTGGCCCTCCTTGCCGCAGGTGCCGACGCCCGAATCGAGCGCCATGTCGTTGCCGATCATGGAGACGCGCATCATCGCTTCGGGGCCGCTGCCGATCAGCGTGGCGCCCTTGACCGGCGTGGTGATCCTGCCGTTTTCGATCAGGTAGGCCTCGGCGGTCGAGAAGACGAATTTGCCGCTGGTGATATCCACTTGTCCGCCGCCGAAGTTGGCCGCATAGAGTCCCTTCTTCACCGACTTGATGATCTCCAGCGGATCGTGGCCGCCATTCAGCATGGTGGTGTTGGTCATGCGCGGCAGCGGCAAATGGGCGAACGACTCGCGGCGGCCGTTGCCGGTGGTGGGGACGCCCATCAGGCGGGCATTCAGGGTGTCCTGCAGATAGCCGACGAGAATGCCGTCCTCGATCAACACGGTACGCTGCGTCGGGTTGCCTTCGTCGTCGACGGTCAGCGAACCGCGCCGGTCGGCAATCGTGCCGTCATCGACGACGGTGACGCCTTTGGCCGCCACGCGCTGGCCGATGCGCCCGGCGAACGTGGAACTGCCCTTGCGGTTGAAGTCGCCTTCCAGCCCATGGCCCACGGCTTCGTGCAACAGAATGCCGGGCCAGCCGGGGCCCAGCACCACGGTCATCTCGCCGGCGGGGGCCGGCTTGGCGGCAAGATTGACGCTGGCCTGATGCACGGCGCGGCTGGCGTAGTCCTGCAGCACGGCGTCGGTGAAATAGGTGTAATCGAAGCGCCCCCCGCCCCCTGCGGAGCCCTGTTCGCGCCGCCGGCCGGTGCCGACGCCGTCTTCCATGATCACGGAAATGGAAATGCGCACCAGCGGCCGCACGTCGGCCGCCATGGGTCCGTCGGAACGGGCCACCAGCACGACTTCCCAGGTACCGGAGATGCTGGCCATGACTTCCTTGACCCGCGGGTCGGCGGCGCGCGCCATGGCTTCAAGGCGTTCCAGCAGCCTTACCTTGGCGGCGTCTTCGAGCGACGCAATGGGATCATTCCCGGCGTAGAGCGCCTTCGGCTGCCGGCCCCGATGCAGCAGGGGCGCCATGCGCTGGGCGCCTGCCGCGGCAATCGCGCGGGTGGTGCCGGCGGCCGCTTGCAGCGCGGCGAGGCTGATGTCGTCGGAGTAGGCAAAGGCGGTTTTCTCGCCGGCGATCGCACGCACGCCGACGCCCTGTTCGATATTGAAACTACCCGACTTGACGATGCCCTCTTCCAGGCTCCAGGCTTCGGAACGCGCGTACTGAAAATACAGATCGGCGAAATCAACGTGATTCCCGAATAGCTGCCCGAAGACGCCGTCAAGGAGGTGCGGCGCCAGACCGTGGGGTTCGAGCAGGACTTGCTCCGCAACTTCGAAGTGGGGGATGGGGCTGGCGAGAGCGTTCATGGTTGTCCTTGAGGAATTGTTCCGAAAAGCTTCTTAGCCACAGAGGGCACAGAGATCACAGAGAGAAAAGCCGCCGACGATTCTGGTCTTTCTTTCTCTGTGTCCTCTGTGATCTCTGTGGCCAATGGGCCTTGATGTTCATTTCAATATGCGGTGACGCAGCGCCGGCAGACTGGCTCTGATGTCGACCAGCCGTTGCCGATTCAGTTCAGCCATGACCACGCCGTCACCCTTGTCCATGCGGGCCAGCACCTCGCCCCAGGGGTCGATGACCATGCTGTTGCCGTGGGTCATGCGTCCATTCGGATGTTGTCCGCCTTGTGCCGCAGCCAGAACATAGCACTGGTTCTCCACGGCGCGGGCGCGCAGCAGCAATTCCCAGTGGGCGCGGCCGGTGGTTTCGGTGAAGGCCGAGGGTAGTACCAGCAGATCGACGTCGCCCATGGCGCGGAAAAGTTCCGGAAAGCGCAGGTCGTAGCAGATCGCGATGCCGACACGTCCGAGCGGCGAGTCAAAGGCCACGACCTGATCGCCGCGTTCGATGGTGGCGGCTTCGTCATAGGCTTCATCGCCCTTTTTGAAGCCGAACAGATGGATCTTGTCATAGCGCGCCACGCGCCGGCCTTGCGGATCGAACACCAGGCAGGTGTTGCGCAGCTTGGCCGGGTTCTCCGCCAGCAGCGGAATCGAACCGCCGATCAGCCACAAGCCGTGCCGGTGAGCCGCATCGGCGAGAAAGTCCTGCATCGGGCCATGGCCATCCACCTCGCGCGCCGCGAGCCGGTCGGCATCCGTGGCGCCGATCAGCGGAAAGTACTCGGGCAAGGCGACCAGTTGCGCACCGGCCCTCGCTGCCTCGGCGATCAGGCGGCCGGCGACGGCCAGGTTGGGCGCCACGTCCGGTCCCGAAATCATCTGCACTGCGGCGATTTTCATTGCTTTTCCTCTGCGGGCTTCTGCGGCATCTGTCCCAGTTTTTCCACCTTCGGGTCGGCCCAGCTTCCGGTCACCGCGTATTCGAAGGCGAAGGCCTGATCGAGGGGGTCCCTCAGAATCTTCTGCGCCGCCCAGACTACCGCGCCGGCTATCGGGTTGGCAATCATGGCCCCGACCGCAAGCGATTCGCCGACCGCGGGCTGCACGCGCACCTTGAGGTTCTGTGTTTCGGTGCCGAGATTGACCGTGCCACTCATAAATACTTTTGCCGACGGTCCCTGTATCTGCAGATCCTTGGTGTCCATCACGCCGCGCGCGACGGCAAAGTGGCCGCCGATGTTGTCGAAGGCAAAGCCCTCGCTGAAGACATCGCGAAAATCCAGCGTGATGCGGCGCGGCAGGGACTGCAGGCTGAGAACTCCCAGCAGGCGTCCGACGCCGGGTTCGAGCTTGTTGAATTGGCCGCCGGTCGCATCGAGCTTGAGGCTGCCGCCGAGGGTCGGATAGTCGACCGTGAAGGGCGAGCCCTTCCAGGACAGATCACCGGAGAGGTTGGCATTGCCGCGTCGCACCGCGTCCGGGTAGCCGATGCGCGCCAGAAGCTTCTCGATGCTCTTGGCGCCGAGCTTGAATTCGACGCGGGTGTCCGGCTGGGTCGGGCTGGGTCGCCAGCGGCCCGTGGCTTCCAGCGTGCCATCGTCGTTTTTCGCATCGATCTTGGTATTCCAGTAGCCCTCGCGGTTTTCCGCCGCGATGCGTATGGTGCCGAGCGGACGGTCCTTGAACGAGAGCTGGTCGACCGTGATGTCGAGCGCCGGAATCCGGTCGATGACTTCGGTGGCCTTCGCCTGCAGAACTGCCGGGGCGGCGACTGATTCCGGAATCGAATACTGGGCAATGCGCCCGGACAGTTTGCCGCCGCCCGCGCTGTTCCACTCGAAGTTTCCGGTCAGCTCACGGCTCTTGAGGTCGAAGTGGGTATTACTTGCACCCTCGGGCCGGCTGCCATTGATCCGTACGTCATGGAAGCTCTTGTCCAGCAGAGTTAGATCGGCAGTACGCACCTCGAACTGGACTGCCGGCAGGGGAGGCAGCACCGATGCTTTTGGATCGCCGCCCTCGTCTGGCTTTACCCGCAGGCTGCGCCAGAATTCGGTATTGATGCGTGGCAGATTGACGGCCACCATCAGGCTGCGCTCCGGCATGCTGGCGCTGACGTCGCCCACTGTCAGCAGACCGCGCGTGATGACCGGGGGGCTGGCGTCGTGACGGCGCACCAGCTGTAAACGCAAAACGCGACCGATGCTGATGTCGAACATGTCCTGCGCCGCGCCAGGAGTCATGCCTCCGGCCAAGGCGGGGGCGGTATCCCTTGCGGACGGCGTTCGCGCTACGGCGGCGGCGCCGTTTTTGGCGCCAGTGCGCGCGGCGGCTTCGGGCGCCGGCTTGCGTTCGAAGCTGAAGGCCAGCGCATCCGTGGCCGGCTTGTTGAAGGGCTCCGGCAGACTCGATGAAAGTCCGATCAGATTTGACGTCAGCTTCACTTCCGCAGACTTTTTCCTTACCCGCATGTCACCGGTCCATTTCGCGCCACCCGCCAGATGATCGAACACGGGGTACGGGAACTGACGCCGCAGTGCTGCAATGTTGATTTCGCCGGCGGCATTGACCTGGACGCTGCCGTCACCCGCCGTCTTCACGTCGGCCGTCAGCGGCGAGCCCAGCAGCGTGCCGCGAATGCCGCGCGCCTCCAGATGATCGGCCGAAAAGTGCAGGGCCCCGCGCACCTCGGCCAGCGGCGGCAGATCATCGTCGACCGTCAGACGGTTGCCGTCGAAGCGGTAGCTGCCGTCGACGCCGGAATTGGGCAGTTGCCGCAACGGCAGCTTGAGCTTGAGATCGAGTTCGCCGTTGCCTTCGGCCTTCATCTCCTCGGTGAAATGATCGATGCGCGCGCCAACCGGACTGGCCTCGATGAAGCGCAGAAAATCCGCTGTCGGTCCGGCGGCTTTGCCAGTCACGATGAGCAGTTCCTCTGCCTGCTCGATATCGGCAATCTCGGCACGTACCTCGCGCAGGCCGACGCCGAAAATCCTGCCGCTCTTGCCGGTGATCAGCATGTGCGCGCCATCGAACAGCAATTCGCCCTCGATATCGTTGATCTCCGGCCAGTTGCCGGCGTACTTCAGGCTGGCCTCGCGGAACTTGCCGCGAACCTCGAACAGACCGCCCTTGCCGCCGCGGAAGGGAAACTGGCGCAAGTCGCCGCGCAGCTTCAGCGTGGTGTCGCTGGCCTTGCCGCCAATGATGGCCACGCGCAGCCAGTCGCGCACGTTCTTGCCGACGGCCAGGGGCATGTAGCGCCAGACGCTGTCGCCGCTGCCACGCGTGAGACGGGCGTCGATTTCGAGTTCGCCCGGCCCCTCGCTCAGCGCATGCCAGTTGCCGCTGGCTTCGCCCGCTGCATCCTTATTCTGGAACGAGGCCTTACGCAGATTCACGCGCAAACCGTCGGCGGCGGATTTCCAGTCGAGGTTGGCGGCGAAGGCTTCCAGTTCCAACTTCGGCTCGGCGAATACCGTTGGCAACACGAAAGCGGCCCGCTGGCCGTCGAATTGCAGGTTGCCGCTTGCTTCGCTGCCCTCGATGCGGCCATTGACGCCGGAAATACCCGGCACGGGTCCCAAGGCAGTGAGCCCGAGGCCTTCGAAGCGGCTCTTGATGCTCCATGTTTGCGGTGTCCCGGAGTTTTCGGGAGTTTCAAGCGGGCCTCTCCAGTCCAGTTTCAGGTCGAAAACGCGGCCGCGCGGTGCATGGCGAGCCAGGCGGGCGCGTAGCGCGTCGTCCAGCGGCAAGTAGGCGGCGAGACGAGCCAGGGCGTCGAGATCGAGGCCGTTGGCATTCGCCGAGCCCTGTGGCAGGCGGTTGGCGGCGGCGCCTTGCCAGACCAGTCTGAGGTCTGTCGGCTGCAGTGAAAGACCATCGCGGGTTGCCAGTGTCAGATGCTTCAGTTCGGCTTCAAAGCCGCCGTCAAGGCGGCGTCCAGCCAGCCGCCCTTCAAGCTGGATCAGATCCAGTTCAGGCAGATCGGGGCGCAGCTGCAGGCGAACGTCGGCCAGCCGGACATCGGCGGTGGCCGAGATCAATTGCTTGTTGGCAAGCCCCAGCCATAGCCTCAGGGCGCCGCTGCCTTGCGGCAAGGCCACCGGATAATCGACCCAGGTGCGCCAAACGGCGAGGTCGGCATAGTCCAGTTCGGCGTAGATGTCGCCCTTCCAGGCCTCGAGCTGGTCGAGGTCGCGCCCCTTGAAATCGCCGCGGATGTCGATCCGCGCCGCCAACTGCGGTGGAGGTTCGGCGGTCAAGCCAAAGCGATGGCTGCTGCTGTTGTCGAGCTGAAAGTTCAGGTGTTTCAATTCCAGTGGCGGTGCGCCGCGCAACTCATCCTGCCAGGCGATGCTGGCATCGCGGATGATGATGCGATCCTGTGCCAGCAACCAGTCGGTAAAGTCGGCCTGGTCGCCCGGCTGGGGGGTGACTTCGAGGCTGGCTGCGAAGAAGCGGCCTTGGCGGTCGCGGCGCAGCAGTAGCGTCGGGGCGTTCAACTCCAGGCGCGCCAGACGCAGCTGGAAATGCCACAGCGAGCTCCAGGCCAGTTCGGCTTCGACCTGATCGAAACCCAGTGCGGGCCGCCCCTGCGTGTCGCGAATATCGAAGCCTTCCAGGTACAGCGCGGGACGCAGTCCGGCCCAATGCGCCTCGATCTTGCGAATGCCGACCGGTCGATTGATGGCCGAGCTGATCATTTGCTCGACATCGCCCCGGTAACTTTCAATCTGCGGCAGGATCGCGTAGCGCAAGGCCAGCAGCAGCAGGGCGAAGACAAAGTAGCCCAGTGTCGCGGCCCAGAGCAGCACGCGCAGCAGAACTCCGAGCCGGGGGTAGGCTCGGGGCAACTGGCGCAGACGGGAAAGCAGTTGGGAAATGATGGACGTAGAGTCTCTTCGGAGGTGCGCCTTGGCCCAAGTTAAAATGGGCGATCACAGCGCTGAACGTGCAAATTCTAACCGATGCCCTCCCTCGCCGATATCGTAGAAACATCCCATTACCTCGGGCGTTTGCTGGCTGCCAAGCCGGCGCTGGCGGCTGAAGTCGAGTCCGCTCTGGATCAGCCGGTCAGCGCAAATGAGTTGTCCCTGTGGCTCGCTGCCCAACCGGTTACCGAAGCCAGTCTCAAGCCGGTGTTGCGGCAGCTCAAGCAGCGCGCCTACGCCCGCATCGCGGCACGCGATCTGGCAGGCCTGGCGCCGCTGTCCGAAGTGATGGAATGCATGACCCTGATCGCCGAGTTGGCCGTGAGGAAGGCGGTGGAAGTGCTTGCTTCCGGTCTGGTGGAACGCTACGGCACGCCGCGTGGCGGCGCTCAAGGGAGCGAGGAGAATGCGGCGCCGGGTCGTGCCCAGCAACTGATCGTGATCGGCATGGGTAAGCTCGGTGGGCGCGAGCTGAACGTGTCTTCCGACATCGATCTGATTTTCGTTTATCCGGAGGATGGTGCGACAGACGGGGCACGGTCGATTTCCAACTTCGAATTCTTCACCCGTCTTGGCCGCAGCCTGATCAACGCCATTTCCGAGGCGACTGAAGACGGCCAGGTGTTTCGCGTCGACATGCGTTTGCGGCCCGACGGCGAATCCGGGCCGCTGGCGTGTTCCTTCGACATGCTGGAGAACTATCTGATCACCCAGGGCCGCGAATGGGAACGCTATGCCTGGATCAAGGCGCGACCCCTGACGGGAGAATGTCATGACGAGCTGGAGGCTGTCCGGCGGCCCTTTGTCTTTCGCAAGTATTTCGATTTCGGCGCCATCAATGCGATGCGCGATCTGCACGCACAGATTCGTCGCGAGGTGGCCAAGAAGGACATGGCCGACAACGTCAAGCTCGGCCCTGGCGGCATTCGCGAAATCGAATTCATTGCCCAGGTGTTCCAGCTGATTCGCGGCGGGCGCGATACGCCCTTGCAGATCAAGCCGACGCAGAGCGTGCTGAAGCTGCTGGCGGAGCGCGGCATTCTGACTCTCGATGCCGCCGTCGAACTTGCGTCTGCCTACAATTTCTTGCGCCGCCTCGAACATCGCCTGCAATATCTCGACGACGCCCAGACGCACAGCCTGCCAAAGACCGCCGAGGATCGTCAATGCGTGACCAAGGCGATGGGTTTTGCCAGCTTCGAGGCCCTGCTCGAAGAACTCGATGATCATCGTGCTGCGGTCTCACGCCACTTCGAGCAGGTGTTTGCCGACCCGAATCGTGGCCAGCATGCCCTCGCCGGACTTTGGCATGATGCCGGCGGCGAGGCGCAGGAAGAAAGCTTCGAGCGTCTGGGTTACCGTAATCCGCCGGCTGCCGCGCAACGCATGGCGGCGCTGCGCTCGGGGCCTCTGTACCAGCAAATGTCGCAGGACATCCGCAGCCGTTTCGACGTCCTCGTGCCGCGTCTGATCGAGGCGGCGGCCGCTCTGCCGAACCCGGATGAAACGCTCTCGCGCGGTGTCGACTTGCTCGAGTCCATTTCACGGCGCGCGGCCTATCTGGCTTTGCTGCAGCAGTATCCGCAGGCCCTGCAGAAGGTCGCGCACCTAGTCAGCAGTTCGAGCTGGGCCGCAGGCTACCTGCAACGCCATCCGATTCTGCTCGACGAACTGCTCGATCCGCGTCTGCTGGACGCGGTGCCCGACTGGCCGGCCTTTCGCGCTCAATTGTCGGCACGACTGGAGGAACTCGAGCCCGATACCGAGCAACAGATGGACACCCTGCGCGAAGTGCATCACGCCCAGGTTTTCCGCTTGCTGACGCAGGACATCGCCGGCTTGCTGACCGTGGAAAAGTTGGCCGATCACCTCTCGGAACTCGCGGACAGCCTGCTCGATGCGGCGATCAGCGGGGCATGGAAGAAGATGCCGAAACGTCACATCGAGACGCCCAAGTTTGCCGTCATCAGCTACGGCAAGCTGGGCGGCAAGGAACTGGGCTACGTCTCCGATCTCGATCTGGTGTTTCTTTTTGATGATCCGGCGCCCGAGGCGGGTGAAAACTACGCGCGACTCGGGACCCGGCTCAATACCTGGCTTTCGCTGCAGACCTCATCCGGACAGTTGTTCGAGACCGACCTGCGGCTGCGGCCCAATGGCGACTCCGGCCTGGTGGTGAGTTCCATCGAGGCCTTCCGCAAGTATCAGCTCGAATCGGCCTGGGTCTGGGAACACCAGGCCTTGACCCGCGCCCGCTTCTCGGCCGGCGACCGCGCCGTGGGCGATGCTTTCGAACGCATTCGCTGCGAGGTGCTGAGGCAGCAGCGCGATCTCGCCAAGCTGCGCGAGGAGGTGCTGGCCATGCGGCAGAAGATGCTAGAGGCCCACGGCACCAAAGGCGACCAGCGCGAACGCGTTTTCGATCTCAAGCACGATCCCGGCGGGCTGGTCGATGTCGAGTTCATCGTCCAGTATCTGGTGCTCGGCTATTCACATCAGCACGCAGAACTCACCGGCAACCTGGGCAACATCGCGCTGCTGAAGATCGCCGCCGGCCTTGGCTTGATTCCGCCGGATCTCGCCGACGAAGTACGCAATGCGTATCGCGACTACCGCCGCATGCAGCATGCGCTACGCCTCAACGGCGCCCGGCCGCGAGTCGCTCCCGAACTGGTGCAGCAGCGAGTGGACGCGGTGCGCGAGTTGTGGCGTGTCGTATTTGAACCTTAACCGCATTCCCGGAGTGATTCATGCCCGTCAATTACGCCACCCCCGCCCCTGAAGCCCTATTTCCCGTTGCCGGTGTGCGTCTCGGCACGGCGGAAGCGGGGATTCGCAAGAAGGATCGACGCGACCTGACGCTGATTGAGTTCGCGCCCGGCAGCCGCGCCGCCGGTGTGTTCACCCAGAATCGCTGCTGCGCGGCGCCGGTCACCGTCTGCCGCGAGCATCTGGCGAGCGACGCCAGTATTCGAGCGCTGGTGATCAACACCGGAATTGCCAACGCCGCCACCGGCGAGCAGGGCATGCAGGCCGCGCGTGACACCTGTGATGCGGTGGCGCGGCTGTTGGGTTGCGCGGCGGATGAAGTGCTGCCGTTTTCGACCGGGGTGATCCTCGAACACCTGCCGGTGGAGCGCCTGATCGCCGGCCTGCCGGCGGCGCAGGCCGATCTTGCGGCCGACCACTGGCATGCCGCGGCGCACGCCATCATGACCACCGATACGGTGGCCAAGGCCGCCAGTCGCCGTGTCGTCAGCGCCGACTTTCAGTTTTCGATTACCGGCATCAGCAAGGGCGCCGGCATGATCCGCCCCAACATGGCGACCATGCTTGGCTTTGTCGCCACCGATGCCGGCATTGCTCCGGCCTTGTTGCAGAAGCTGGCGAAAAGCGCCGCCGATGCCTCGTTCAACTGCATCACCGTGGATGGCGACACGTCGACCAACGACTCCTTTGTCGTGATCGCCACCGGCGCGTCAGGCTGCGTGATCGACAGCGAATCATCGCCCCACTGGCCGCTGGTGCGCGAAGCGGTGATCGGTGTGGCGCGGGAACTGGCGCAAGCCATTGTGCGCGACGGCGAGGGGGCGACCAAGTTCATCACCGTGACAGTCGGCGGTGGTGGCACGGTGGCGGAATGCCGTCTGGTGGCCTATGCCATCGGCCACTCGCCGCTGGTAAAGACCGCGTTCTTCGCTTCCGATCCGAATCTCGGCCGCATTCTTGCGGCCATCGGCTACGCCGGGATTGCCGATCTCGATGCGGCCGGCGTGCGCGTCTGGCTCGGCAGTGGTGGCGAGGAGGTGCTGGTTTCGGAAAACGGCGGTCGGGCCGATAGCTATCGTGAAGATGACGGCGCCCGCATCATGCAGGCCGCGGAGATTTCGGTGCGCGTCGATCTCGGTCGCGGCGCCGCAGAAGCCACCGTGTGGACCTGCGATCTTTCCTACGACTACGTCAGGATCAACGCCGACTACCGGTCCTAGGCTTCCGCCGCCGGGTCCAGCACAAAGCGGTTGCGTCCGGCATGCTTGGCCCGGTACAGCGCGCCGTCCGCAGCGGAGATCAGGGCTTCCGGTGGCAGGTCGGGTTTCGGCAGCAGGGTGGCGATGCCGATGCTCAGCGTGACGTGGCCGGCTTCGCTGCCGCTGTGGGGTATGGCCAGTCCGGCGATGTGATCGATAATGCGCTTGGCCACGATAGTTGCTCCTTCCGCGTCGGTCGCGGTCAGGATCATGGCGAACTCTTCGCCGCCGTAGCGGGCGACCAGGTCGCCCGGGCGATACACCACCTGCTCGAGCACCCTGGCAATCCGCTGCAAGCAGTTGTCGCCCGCCTGATGCCCGTAGGTATCGTTGTAGCTCTTGAAGTGATCGACGTCGATCATGAGCAGCGACAGGGTGCGCGAATCGCGACGCTCGCTCTTCCACTCGTTGTTCAGTCTTTCGTCGAAGCTGCGGCGGTTGGCGATTCCGGTCAGGCCGTCGCGGGCGGCCAACTGCTCGAGCGCGGTCTGCGCCGTCCTTTGGTCGGTCATGTCGCGCAGGGTTTCGACCACGGCCAGCAGACGTCCATCCTCGTCATAGATGGGACCGGCGTCGATGGCGAGATAGAGTTTGGTACCGAGGCGGGGCATGACGCACCAGTTCTCGGCGTGCACGCCGAAGGCCGTGTCTGCATGGCCTTCGTGAACGGCATAGAACTCCTTGACCTCTTCCGTGCGGCCTAGCGCGACCAGATCGGCGAGGCAGGGCCGCGGCGACTCGTAGAAGGCGCGCCAGTGCTCCCGGGTGCCAATCAGTTCGGCCGCCGTGACACCGGTCAGCCGTTCGCAGGCCTTGTTCCAGATCAGCACATTGCACTTGGCATCGAGCACGAAGGTGGGCACCACCAGATGCTGCATCAGGTTGACCGCGAAACCTTGGCCGAGGTCCATTTCACTGCTCATTGCCGGCTGTCCTCACTATTTGGCTCTCATCGCGGTTCCCCGGGCCACTTTGACTGCGCCGGCATTTTAGCAACTTCCTTCTCGGCTAAGATGCTGCTTTCAATGTATTGCGGGCGACGCCGGTTTCGGTACCGCCGGCGCGCACGACTTAGCCGATGGGAAGCCATGCCATGAGCGATCAGCAGGAACGATTCGAGCGCGCCATAGCGCTGTTTGACGCCGCCAATGCCGAAGACCCCAACCAGGACGAGGGCCAGCCGAAGGAACTGTTGTATGCGAAGCGGATGTCGGAGATGCTTGGCCGTTTTGCCCCCGACGCCTCCGAGGCGGTGCAACTCGCCGTTCGCGCCCAGCATATCCGGCGCTGGACCGTGCCGCGCAGCAGCTACCCGATGACCAAGGAAGGCTACTACGCGTGGCGCACGGGGCTGTACAAGTTCCACGCCGAAACGGCGGGCGCCCTGATGCGGCAGGCCGGTTACGACGATGCCGTGATCGAGCGCGTGCAGGCGGCGGTGAGCAAGCGCGGGCTCAAGGTCAATCCCGAAACCCAGCTGCTGGAAGACGTTACCGACCTGGTCTTCATCGAGCACTACATGCTGGGTTTCGCCGGCAGCAAGCCCGACTACGACGAACAGAAGTGGCTGGACATCATCCGCAAGACATGGCGAAAGATGTCGGATCGCGCCCACGCCTTTGCCACCGGTGGCGGCCTGAAGCTGCCGGAGCCCCTGCTGCCCCTGATCCTCAAGGCCATTGGCGCCTGAGGATGCCTGGGACTGCCATCTAACTGAAGGAGGCAACATCATGAAAGTCGGATTTATCGGTCTTGGCCTCATGGGCCGTCCCATGGCCCTGCATCTGGAAAAGGCCGGCCACGAGCTACATCTGTGGGCGCGCCGGACGGAGTCGCTGGCGCCTTTTGCCAAGGTGAATGCGAAGACCCATGCCTCGCCCGCAGAAGTCGCGGCGCAGGCCGAAGTGGTGATCGTGATGGTCGCCGATGCGCCTGACGTGGAGGCTGTGTGCCTCGGCGCCGAGGGTCTCGCCGCCGGCGGCAAGCCGGGCTTGATCGTGGTCGACATGTCGACCATCAATCCGAATGCGGCGCGCACCATAGGCCAGCGCCTTGGGGAGAAGGGCATCGAGTTTGTCGATGCGCCGGTATCCGGCGGCGAAACCGGCGCGATCAACGCTGCGCTGACCGTCATGGCCGGCGGCAAGGCAGCGGCCTTCGAGAAGGTCAAGCCGCTGCTGGAAAAGATGGGCAAGTCGGTGACGCTGATCGGCGATTCGGGGGCCGGCCAGGTGGCCAAGGCCTGCAACCAGATTCTGACCGGCGTCGGCGTCCTGGCGGTGGCCGAAGCCTTCAACTTCGCGGCGAAAAGCGGCGTCGATCCGGCCAAGGTGCGCGAGGCGCTGCTGGGTGGTTTCGCCTATTCGAAAATTCTCGAAAACCACGGCCAGCGCATGCTCGACCGCAACTTCAAACCCGGCTTCAAGGCCTGGATGCACCAGAAGGACTTGCGCATCGTCATGGAAGAGGCGCATCGCCTGGGCCTCATGCTGCCATCCGCGGCAGCCACGGCGCAGGTGTTCAACGCCATTGTCGGCAGCGGCATGGGCGAGAACGATTCAATCTCGGCGTTGATGCTGCTGGAAAAGATGAGCACGCCGGAGTAGCCGCTGTGCAACTGGGCTTTATCGGCTGCGGTGCCATGGGCCGCCCGATGGCGGAACATCTGCTGCACGCGGGACACGCGCTGTCGGTCTGGTCGCGGCGGCCGGAATCGGCGGCGGCGCTAATCGCGCAGGGAGCGCTGTGGTGTGCCTCGCCCGCGGCAGTCGCGCGCCGTGCCGACATCGTCTGCACCAATGTCACCGGCAGCGCCGATGTGGAGGGCCTGGCCTTTGGCCCGCAGGGTCTGGCGCAAGGCCTGGCGCCGGGCAGTCTGCATGTCGATTTCTCCACCATCGCGCCGTCTGCCGCGCGCCGCATCGCGGCACGCTATGTCGCAACCGGCGTCGACTTCGTCGATGCCCCGGTGTCCGGTGGCAGCGGCGGGGCACAGAGCGCCACACTGGCGATCATGTGGGGCGGAAAGTCGGCGCTGGCGACACGCCTCCAGCCGATCTTCGAAGTGCTGGGCAAGACCATGGTGCATGTCGGCGAGGCAGGTGCCGGGCAGGTGGCCAAGGCCTGCAATCAGATGGTGATGGTGGCGGCGATCGAAGCGGCGGCGGAAGCGGCCCGGCTGGCGGTCGCCGCCGGGGTCGACTTCGCCAAGGTGCGCGCCGCGATGCTGCACGGCTCGGCCGGCTCGCGGGTGCTCGATATTTTCGGTGGCCGCATGGCGGCGCGCGATTTCGCGCCGGGTGTCGAAGCGCGATTGCATCACAAGGATTACGCACTGCTGATGGACGAGGCAACCCGGCTCGGCGCGCCATTGCCGGTGTCTGCCGCCGTGGGGCAGCAATTGAACGCGTTGATGGCCATGGGCTGGGGGATGCATGACACGTCCTCGCTGCTGCGCGTGCTCGAAGCCGGTACCGGCACGGATCGAGCCTGATGAAAAACGGTACGGTTGCCGTGCCACCGAAGAAGGCGGTACTCGAACTCAACGCGATTTTCGAGAATGCCACGGTCGGCATTCTGTTTACCCACAATCGCCGGCTGATTCAGGCCAATCGCTTGTGCGCGGAGATGTTCGGTTACTCGCTGGACGAATTCGTCGACCGGTCCGCGCTGATTCTGTATGCCGATCAGGAAGCCTACTCTGCCCTGGGGCGCGAGGCCGGCCCGGTGCTGGCCGCCGGTCGCTCTTTCCGCACCGAGACTCAACTCAAGCGCAAGGACGGCAGTTTGTTCTGGTGCCGCGTTTCGGCCAAGGCGGTTGATCCCGAGCATCCCCGGGACGGCACCCTGTGGATCATCGAAGACATCGGCGAAGACCGCTTGATGACGTCTGCGCTCGAACGCAGCATGCGCGAACTGTCGGCAATTCTTGATACGGCTTCGGCCGGAATCGCGGTCGTGCGCAATCGCGTTTTCGTGCGCTGCAACCGTCGTTTCGAAGAATTGTTCGATCTGCCGGAGGGTTCGCTGGTGGGGCAGTCGGCGCGACAGCTTTTTACCACCGAGGAGGAATTTCAGCGCGTTGGCGAGCAGATCTATGCCGAGTTTGCCGCTGGCGAGGTGCATCATCGCGAGCAATTGTCCCAGCGTCGTGACGGCAAACCGGTCTGGCTGCGCGTTAGCGGCAGCGTCTTTGACCCGACCCAGCCGCAGGAAGGTTCGGTCTGGATTGCAGAAGACGTCACCGCGACGCGCGAGGCCGAGGAGAGGGCACGGCAGGCCTTCGACGAACAGCAGATGATTTTCGACAATGCGGCGGTAGGCATCCTGTACTCGCGGAATCTCGTGATACAGCGCTGCAACAGGAGACTGGCCGAGATTTTTGGCTACCAGGCGGAGGAACTGACGGGGGGTTCGACACGGCTGTTCTTTCTCAGCGAGGAGGACTACCAGCGCCACGTGGCCGAGATCAATCCGGTAGTCATGGCCGGCGGTACCTACGTCGGCGAGGCCCGGGTGCGGCACAAGGACGGCCATCCGTTCTGGGTACGCGCCACCGGGCGGCGGGTCGCCGGCCAGCGCGACAGCGTGGACTTGACCTGGATTTTCGAGGATGTCACCGAACGCCACCAGGCGGAGGAGGCGCTGTTGCGCGCCCACGAACAACTCGAGCAACGGGTGGTGGAGCGCACCGCCGAACTGGCGACCGCCAACTCGCAGCTGCAGGGGGAGGTGTTCGAGCGGATGCAGGCAGAGCAGCGCATCTGGCAGGTCGCCCATCATGACGGTCTGACCGGCCTGCCCAATCGCACCCTGCTGCATGACCGGCTGGAGCAGGCGTTGGCGCAGGCGCAGCGCAGCCGGCATCGCGTGGCGGTGATGTTTCTCGATCTTGATCGCTTCAAGAGCGTTAACGACACCCTCGGCCACGCCATCGGCGATGAATTGCTGAAGCACGTGGCAGAGCGTCTGACGAGTGTCGTGCGGGCAGTCGATACCGTGTCGCGTCTGGGCGGCGATGAGTTCGTCATTGTCTTGCACGAGATATCGTCGCCCGACGATGTGGTACAGGTGGCGGAAAAAGTGCTTGGGGCCCTGGCTTCGGTAGTGACGATCGGAGGTCACCAGCTGCGCGTTACGTCATCGATCGGCATCAGCATTTTTCCCGATGACGGTGACGAGGTTTTTGCTCTCATGAAGAACGCCGACACGGCGATGTATCACGCCAAGGAGGCTGGGCGAAACAACTTCCAGTTCTTTGCCGGACAGATGAAAGAGCAGGCCGCGCACTTTTTCACCATGGAGAACAGGTTGCGCAAGGCGATCGAGACCGGGACTTTGCTGCTGCACTATCAGCCCCTGATCGATTGGCCGCAGCGCGCCGTATGCGGGATGGAAGCGCTGGTGCGCTGGAGCGATCCGGAGCAGGGATTGATCGAGCCGGACGAGTTCATACCGATCGCAGAGGAAACCGGGCTCATCATACCGATCGGTGAATGGGTGCTGGCCGAAGCGCTGCGGCAAAATCGCGACTGGCAGCAGGAGGGGCGGCCGCTGCTGCCCGTCTCGGTTAACCTCTCGCCGCGCCAGTTCCGGCAGAAGGACCTGGTCGAGACCCTGCGTCGCATCCTGGTGGATACCGGGCAACCGGGGCGGCTGCTGGAGCTGGAAATCACCGAGTCGACCCTGATGCACGACATCGACGAAACCCGTGCCAAGCTGCAGGAGATTGCCGCCATGGGTGTGCAGCTGGTGATTGATGATTTCGGCACCGGGTATTCCAGCCTCAGTTACCTCAAGCGTTTCCCGGTGCACAAGCTGAAAGTCGACCAGAGCTTCGTGCGCGATCTGACGTCCGATCCCGAAGATGCGGCCATCGTCACGGCGATCATCGGTCTGGCGAAGAGCCTTGGCCTGACCACGCTGGCAGAAGGCGTGGAAACCCGCGAGCAGCTTGACGTGCTGCTCGGACTCGGCTGCGAGAAGTTTCAGGGCTATCTGTTCTCGCGTCCGCTGCCGCCAGCCGAAGCCGATGGAATATTTCAGCCGCTGCTGAGCCTGGCGTCTCGGGCATAATGCAAGCATCGAATCAACATCCTGGAGCAACGCAATGAGTCAGATCACCACGGCCAGCGGCCTTGTCATTGAAGAACTGGTTATCGGCGAAGGGGCGGAAGCCTGCGTCGGGCAGATGGTTTCCGTGCATTACACGGGCTGGCTCACCGATGGCTCCAAATTCGATTCGAGCAAGGATCGCAACGAACCCTTCGAGTTTCCGCTCGGCGCGCGCCATGTAATTGCCGGCTGGGATGAGGGCGTGCAGGGAATGAAGGTTGGCGGCGCGCGCAAACTGACCATTCCGCCTGCGCTCGGTTACGGCGTTCGCGGTGCCGGTGGAGTGATTCCGCCCAATGCGACACTGGTGTTCGAAGTGGAACTGCTGGGACTGGCTTGAACCTGTCTTGACTCTCTATCTGCCTTCCCGGCTGCCGAACGTCGGCACCACGATTTTTACCGTCATGTCGCGGCTTGCCGCGGAACATGGCGCAATCAACCTTTCGCAGGGCTTCCCGGACTTTTCGCCGTCGCCGCTGCTGCTGGATCGCGTGACGCACCACATGGCGGCTGGCGCCAACCAGTATCCGCCCATGGCCGGCGTGTCGTCGTTGCGCGAGGCGATTGCGGAGAAAGTCGCGCGGCTGTATCTCGCGGCGTACGATCCGGAAAGCGAAGTGACGGTGACAGCCGGGGCGACGCAGGCGATCTACACCGCGATCGCCGCCTGCGTAAGGCCGGGTGATGAGGTGATTGTTTTCGCGCCGGTGTATGACTCCTACGTGCCTGGCATTGAACTCAATGGCGGCCACGCGGTGTTCGCCCATTTGCGCTTTCCCGAGTTCAAGCCCGATTGGGACGAGGTGCGCGCGCTGATCACGCCGCGCACGCGCATGATCATCATCAATTCGCCGCATAACCCGAGTGGCTCGGTGTGGTCGGCCGACGATATGGCGATGCTGGAAACGCTGGTGCGAGACACCGAAATCGTCGTGGTCAGCGACGAGGTCTATGAACATGTCGTGTTCGACCAGAGCGACGGCGGGAACGAAGGGCTGCGCCATGAAAGCGTGACGCGCTACCCGGGTCTGCGCGAGCGCAGCTTCGTCGTCTCCAGCTTCGGCAAGACCTATCACGTCACCGGCTGGAAGGTCGCCTATTGTCTGGCGCCGCGTGCCCTGATGAACGAGTTTCGCAAGGCGCACCAGTTCATCGTGTTCACCGTGCACCATCCGGCGCAGCTGGCACTGGCCGATTTCATGCGCGAGCATCCCGAGTTTGCCGACAACCTGGCGGACTTCTACCAGGCCAAGCGCGATTTTTTCCGCCAGCAGCTTGAAGGCTCGCGCTTTGTTCTGCTGCCCTGCGCCGGCACCTATTTCCAGCTGGCGACTTATGCTGCGATCAGCGACGAGCCGGATACAAGTTTTGTCCAGCGCCTGACCACGGAACACGGGGTGGCAGCGATCCCCGTTTCGGCTTTCAATCCCGATGGCGAGGATCAGCGCGTGATTCGCTTTTGCTTTGCCAAGAACGAGACCACGCTGGCCGCGGCTGGCGAACGCCTGCGGGCTCTGTAACCGCCGTCCCGCCAGCGCCGACTCTTGGTGTGGGTATGTCCCTGGACATCGTTTCCGCGTAAAGGGAACGGGCTTTGCCCGCCTGGGATTCCCCTTCGGGGGCAGGCGAAAAAAGACCCGAGGCCTTGCGGCATCGGGTCTGAAACCAGCCCTTTTGCGGGGCCGGAGGAGGAGACGGTTAAAAGTCGCGCTTAGGCGGCTTTTCTGGCTTTCGACGCGTTGCCGCCGGCAGCCTTGACGGTAGCGGTGGTGGCCGCAGCGACGTTGGCTTCAGCGATTTCCGCGACTTGCTTGGCAGCCTTGGTCATGCTGTCGTAGGCCGAGTTGGCGGCGGCGATCGCCGACTTCACGGCAGCCACGGCGACATCGGAACCAGCCGGGGCGTTCTTGACAGCCTTGTCGAGGGCGGAAGATACATTCTTGTTGATTTCGGAAAACTGGCCTTCGACAACCTTGGACAGTTCTTCCTGAGTCTGGGTGGCGATCTCATACACGCTGCGCGAGTAGGCGACGGCTTTTTCAACGGCAGGCTGGGCCAGCGTGGTCTGCATGGCGATCAGTTGCTGGACGTCCTTGACGCCGAGCAGAGCCTTGGCGCTGGCGACGCTGTCTTCCAGCATGGCGCGGGCGGTGTTGAGGTTCAGTGCGGCAAGGCGCTCGGCGCTGGCGAATGCCGTGTTGGCAATGGTCAGCATGGTTTCTACGTTGGCCTTGTTGGCGCTGGCGAATTGTTCGGTGGTGGCGTTCATGGTGATCTCCTGAGAATGGTGTCGAAACGGTTATCAGATTCGGGTTTGTATCGATTACCCCTCTTCACCGGGGCAATGGTGCACTGCGTCATGCTTCGTATTATAGGGGTGAAGTTCGCCATGTCAAGACTTTTTTGGTGCAACGCAGCAAAAAAGTCATTAACGGACACTATCCTATACAAAACAGTGTATTGCACAAAACACAAGAGGCCCCGAAGGGCCTCCGATGTTGCAACGCGAAAGCGTGCTTAGCGGTCGCGGAAGAGCGGTTTTCGTTTTTCGACAAAGGCCGTCATGCCCTCCTTCTGGTCGGCCAGGGCAAAGGCCGAATGGAAGGTGCGACGCTCGAACAGCAAGCCTTCCTGCAGGCCCGACTCGTAGGCGCGGTTGACGGATTCCTTGATCATCATGACTACCGGCAAGGAGAAGCCGGCGATGGTTGCCGCCGCCGCCAGGGTTTCGTCGAGCAGCTTGTCGGCGGCGACGATGCGCGCCACCAGACCGGCGCGCTCCGCCTCCTGGGCATCGATGAAACGGGCGGTAAGGCACATGTCCATGGCCTTGGCCTTGCCCACGGCACGCGGCAGGCGCTGCGTGCCGCCAGAACCGGGGAGGATGCCGAGCTTGATCTCGGGCTGGCCGAATTTGGCGGTGTCGGCGGCGTAGATCATGTCGCACATCATCGCCAGTTCGCAGCCGCCACCGAGCGCGAATCCCGCCACTGCGGCAATGACCGGTTTGCGGCAACGGGCGATGCGGTCCCAGTTGCGGCTGATGTAATCGGCCTTATAGACATCCATGAAGTCCCAGCCGGCCATGGCGCCAATATCGGCACCCGCGGCGAAGGCCTTGTCCGAGCCGGTGAGGACGATGCAGCCGATATTTTCATCGGCTTCGAAACCATCCAGGGCGGCGCCGATCTCGTCGATCAGGCTGTCGTTGAGCGCGTTCATTGCTTTGGGCCGGTTGAGCGTGACGAGCCCGACCTTGCCGCGAGTTTCGACGATGATGTTTGCGTAATTCACTGCGCTGTCTCCTGACGGGGGTTGGCGATGGCCGGTGCGCCCTTCAGTGGCGGCGCCACCGCGGCAGCCCGGCTCGGCGGAGTCACGGCGCCGGCATCCTTGTTTTTCGGCTGGATCACGGCGCGCACGCGCTCACTGCTGCCGGGCTGGGCGCGGGTGCCGTTGGGGCCGCTGGTGACGAAGTATTTCTCGCTCTTGGCATCATAGGAAATGAATTGGCCGCGAACCTCGTCGAGCCCGCTCTTGACCCAGGCACGATTGAAGAACTCGGTCTTTTCGGCCTTGGCGTCGTGCTCGATGCGCTCGCCCTCGCCCTCGATGTATTCGTCCTGGCCTTCGCGCTTCTGGCGGAAGCGCGGCAGCACGCTGGGGGTGCCGGTGGCGACTCCGCGCTGGTAGCCGTCATCGTCCTGGGTGACGACGATGCGCTCGGCGCGGATGATCAGGGTGCCCTTCACCAGTTGCACGTTGCCCTCGAAGACCTGGACCTGCTTCACGTCATCGACCGAGACCCGGTCAGCTTCGATATTGACCGGCTTGTCGCGGTCGGCTTTTTCTGCCCTTGCCACGGTGGCAGCAAGCATGATGCCGGCAATGCCGGCAATGGTGGCGAGTCGAAGAAAAGGTTTCATGGTTTCTCGGTCCGGTTGCGATAGAGGGTGCCGGTAACGCGGCCGTGCAGGACCGTGATGCCGGATCGGTTGTCGATGTTGAGCCCGGTGCCGTGCATGACGCTCTTGCCCTGGGTAATGACCACCGGATCGGTGCTCTGCCCCTTTTCGTCATCGGGAAAGACCTTCAGTGCCCTGGTTTCAAGCAACGTGGGCGCTGATTCGCCCGAGATGCCGTGGCGATACACCCGCACCTCATCGACCATATCGACTTCCTTGCCATCCCTGCCGATGTAGGCCATGCGGGCGAATATTTCGGTCGGCGGCTGCTGATGATAGGTGATGTGCGGCGTGGTGACCACCGTCGTGTCGTCGTCAGGGTAATGCAGCAGTTTGTCGGCGACGATGGTGTGCTGCAACTTGCCCTCGATATCGAAGCGCCGCACCTGGAAGCGCTCGACCCAGTAGTCGGGATCGTGGCGCTGCGGACCGCGCGGATTGTCGCCCTGGATCACCCGGTTGAGCCAGAAGGTAAGTGCGGCCAGCAGCAGCAGCATGGCCAGCGGAAACAGCGAGGCGGCGCGATCCTTCATTGGTCTGTCGCCGGGCCGCCCCAAGGCAGACCCGCCAAAAACCTGCGAGCGCATCGAGCCGTAGTCATCCCTTCTCCTGGAGAAGGGGCGGGGGATAAGCTGTTCATGCCAGGTACTCCGCCATCGCCGCAGTCCATTTACCCTGGGCGCGAAGGATCAGGTCGCAGACTTCGCGCACGGCGCCACGGCCGCCACCCTTGGTCGCGACGTAATCAACGCGAGCGAGAACTTCGTCATGCGCGTCTGCCACCGCGGCGGAAAAGCCGCAGGCGCGCAAGATGGGCAGATCCACCACGTCGTCGCCCATGTAGCCGGTGTGCAGCAGTTCGATCCCGCGCTGCGCCGCCAGTCCGGCCAGCAGCGCGCGCTTGTCCGTGACACCCATGTGCAGTTCCTTGACGCCAAGATTCTCGGCGCGCAGCGCAAGCGCGCGCGAACTGCGCCCGCTGATGATGGCGACCTCGATTCCCGCCCGCTGCAACATCTTCAGGCCATGGCCGTCGAGGCTGGAGAAGGCTTTGATCTCATCGCCCTGGGAACTGAAGTAGAGCGTGCCGTCGGTGAGCACGCCGTCCACGTCAAATCCCATCAGCACGACGCGGGCTACCTTGGCCATGGCCGCAGTTACGACCGCGGTCATCAGACGACTTTCGCCCGGAACAGGTCGTGCATGTTCAGCGCCCCGCACAGTGCGCCGGCGTCATCGACCACCAGCAACTGGTTGATCTTGTTTGCTTCCATCATCTCCACCGCCTCAACCGCGAGGCGCCGGGGGCCAATGCTGCGGGGATGGCGGGTCATCACCTCGGCCACCGGCGTGGCGCGCAAGTCGCCGAGGCGTTCCATGGCGCGGCGCAGATCGCCGTCGGTGAAGATGCCGATGACATTGGCCGTCGCGTCGAGCACCACCGCCATGCCCATGCCGCCTCGGGTCATGGCTGCCAGTGCGACGGGAACCGAGACGTTTTCGGCAAGCGTCGGCACATCGACTTGCATGGCATCGCCAACGTGAGTGAGCAGCTTGCGGCCCAGCGCGCCGCCGGGGTGGGAGCGGGCAAAGTCCTCGGCACCGAAACCACGGGCGTCGAGCAGGGCGACGGCCAGTGCATCGCCGAGAGCCAGTGCGGCGGTAGTACTGGCGGTCGGCGCCAGGTTCAGCGGGCAGGCTTCCTGATCGACGCGGGCGTCGAGATGGATGTCGGCTTCCTGTGCCAGGGACGACGTTTCGTTGCCGGTGATGGCAATCAGTTTGCCGCCCAGGCGCTTCACCAGCGGCACGATGGTCAGCAACTCGTCGTTCTCGCCGGAATTTGAAATGGCGATCAGCACGTCATCACGGGTGATCATGCCCAGATCGCCATGCACGGCTTCGGCGGCATGTACGAAGTAGGCCGGAGTGCCGGTGCTGGCGAAGGTGGCGGCCAGTTTGCGGGCGATATGGCCGGACTTGCCGATGCCGCTGACAACCACGCGACCGCGGCTTTCCAGGATCAGCGCCACGGCGGCGCAGAACTCGCTTCCCAGTCGCTTGGCCAGCGCTGCCACTGCCGCGGCCTCGATTTCCAGCACCTGGCGGCCCATGGCCACGGCGCGATCATCGTCACGGATGTGCACCGTGGGCGAAAACTCGGGCGGCTTGATGGCTTGGTTCATCGGGTTCTGGCGTTTATTATGAGAGAAGCAAATTATAGCAACCGCGCCCGCTTCGCTTCCTCTCTTATTCCTCTCTTGCCTGTTCCATGACCGAGACCCTGCCCCTCATCTTGCTGCTGCTTGCCGCCGCTGTGGTCGTCGTGGTCGTTTTTCGCATGCTCGGCCTGCCGCCAATCATGGGCTACCTGCTGGTGGGTACAGCCTTGGGGCCCCATGCCGCGGGCTGGGTGCCGGATACCGAGCAGACGCGGCATCTGGCCGAATTCGGCGTGGTATTCCTGATGTTCAGCATCGGCCTCGAATTTTCCCTGGCACGGCTGTACAGCATGAAGCGAATCGTTTTTGGCCTGGGTCTGCTGCAGGTGCTGGTGACCGTGCTGGTGGCGACTCTCCTCGCCCGGCTGGCCGGTATTCCGTGGCTGGCCGGCATCGCGCTGGGCGGCGCGCTGGCGATGTCGTCGACGGCCATGCTGTCCAAGCTGCTGACCGAGCGTGGCGAACTGGATGCGGCACACGGTCGCGAGGTGATCGGCGTCCTGCTGTTCCAGGACATCGCCGTAGTACCGCTGCTGGTGCTGATCCCCGCCCTGTCGCAACCTCTGGACGTGATGGCCGAGGCCCTGCTGCTGGCCAGTCTCAAGGCTGCCGTGCTGCTCACGCTGGTGCTGTTTATTGGTCAGCGCGTTCTGTCCGCCTGGTTCTATCTGGTGGCGCGCAGAAAGTCGGCCGAACTGTTCATGCTCAATGTGCTGCTGGTCACTCTCGGTCTGGCCTGGCTGACAGAACTGGCGGGTTTGTCTCTGGCTTTGGGAGCTTTTACGGCCGGCATGCTGATCGGCGAAACCAAATACCGCTATCAGGTGGAAGGAGACATCAAGCCCTTCCGCGACGTGCTGCTGGGCTTGTTTTTCGTGGCCATCGGCATGCGCCTCAATGTGCCGCAAATCATCGACCAGTGGCCTTTGGTGGCGGCCATTCTGGTGGCGCTGGTGGTACTCAAGCTGGTGATTGCCGGTGCCTTTTCCAAGCTCCTGGGCAGTTCAACGGGTACCGCGCTGCGCAGCGGATTATGGCTATGTGCCGGCGGCGAGTTCGGCTTTGTGATTCTGGCCCGCAGCGGCGACGTCCATCTGCTCGACGCCGTGACGCTGCAGCCGGTGCTGGCGGCCATGGTGCTCTCGCTGCTGCTGGCGCCGCTGATTGTGCAATTCTCCGACCGGCTGGTGTTTCGCTTCGTCGCCTCGGAATGGCTGCTGCGTTCGATGCAATTGACGCAGCTTGCCGCGCAGTCGCTGGCATCCGACAAGCACGCGATTCTTTGCGGCTACGGCCGCACCGGCCAGCATCTGGCGCGCTTTCTCGAAGCCGAAGGAGTTTCCTTCATGGCCCTCGACCTCGATCCCGAGCGGGTGCGTGAAGCCAGCGTTGCCGGCGAATCGGTCTCCTACGGCGATTCGTCGAAGAAGGAAACCTTGTTGGCGGCCGGCCTGTCGCGGGCCAGCGTGGTGATCATCACCTTTGCCGACATTGACGCCGCGCTGCGCGTGATCCACCGGGTCAGGGAACTGCGCCCCGATGTCGCCATCGTATCGCGGGCCAAGGAGCAGGACGACGTCGAAAAGCTCTACGCCGCCGGTGCCGCGGAAGTGGTTCCGGAAGCCCTCGAGTCGAGCGTGATGCTGGCCACCCACGCGCTGGCGCTGTCCGGCATACCGATGCACAAGGTGATCAAGCGCCTGCGCGAGATGCGAGAACAGCACTACGCCCTGCTGCGCGGCTTCTTTCACGGCGCCACCGATGCCGGCGCCCACCTGGCCGATGCCGACCAGCCGCGTCTGCATGCGGTGACCTTGACGCCGGGGACCTGGGCCATCGGCCGCCGGGTCGGCGAAATCGATCTGGCAAGAGTCGGCGCTGGCGTCACGGCAATCCGGCGCCGTACCCAGCGCGGGCTAAGGCTGGAGCCCGAACTGGAGTTGATCGAGGACGATGTGGTGGTGCTGATCGGAACCGCAGCGGCGGTGACGGCGGGGGAGGATGTGCTGTTGCGCCGCAAGCAGAAATGAAAACGAAGTTTCAGTGGAGGCTAATGCCGGCCTTAGCGGCGTTATGCCGGAACTAAAAAGCCCGCCGAAGCGGGCTTTTCTTCGAAGCGGGCTTGTCTTAAAGGATGGTCTTGCAGACGGTGTACATGGTCGAACCGTCATCAACGTAGGTTGCGTCCGGTACGGTTCCACCAACCTTCGCCGTTATATCAACAGCCGTAATTCCCCCATCGAGGGCCACCAGTCCAGACTGTTTCCACGCCTTCAATGCTCCGGCATTCGGTTTCCCGTCATCCAACTGATTGTCGACCGCTTCAGCGACTCTCCCCAGCAAGTTGGTCTGGCATGCCACCAAGCCGGCAAGGCCCAGGTTTGCGCCGACGGTGGGGTCTCCGGCACCCGCCTGCACTCCCAGTACGCCGCCCACGGAATTTTGCGGTTGAGTGCCGCTTGCGATATCCCCACCTACCAGATTGGCCAAGCGCAATTCTCGCCAAAACAAAAGCGTCTCGTCGGTGGCAGTCGCGCTATTAAACGTCCCTTCAATCTTGGCATTGCCATTTCCGGGGGCTGCGATTGCGGTCCAACGCGTTCCCGCGAGGGCATCGTCTCCCGGAAGCGCCTTGTAACGATCCTGATAAGCATAGACCGCAGTACTAAGGCCGTTCAAATCGTTCACAATGCCTTTGATTTTGGCGCTGTTGATCAACTCTTGGCCCTTCAGCACGCCGCCCAGCAGCAGGCCGATAATGACCAGCACGATGGCGATTTCGACTAGGGTAAAACCGGATTGTTTGCTTCTCATGATCATCTCCCCGTAGGGTCGGTGTTTGATATGCCTTACAAACAGCATAATTCATGCCAATATATTTATTGTAGTTTATTCAGTGGCTTGAAATTTCATTGTATTTTAATTCGGATGGCATCTGTCGATTATTGGACAGGTTCGTCAGTTATTTGGCAGATCTCTCCGTCACCTGCCTGGCTACAATCAGGTCACCGTCCCTGCGTCCTGCCCGACTTGTGAGCTTCCCTCCGTGCCGATTTTCTCTCCTTCTTCCAGCCTGTCTTCGCGGCTGATCGCGCTGCGGCGCGGATTGCTGCTGGCGCTGCTGGCTGCTTTGTATCTGGTTCTTTGGCAGGGGCCGGACACCCTGCTGGGTAGGACCCTGTTTGTCGTCCATCTCGGTCTGTTCATGCTTTGGCAACCCTTCGTGCATGCCGAGCAGCGCTTGTCGATGACCTCGCTGCTGGGTCTGGTTGGCGTGGTTCTGCTTGTCGGCGTTTTCCTGAAGGGCTGGATGATCGCGCTGTGGATCATGATGCTGGCGGGTATTGTCGGCGGCAAGGTGCTGCTGTTCGGCGCGCGCATTCCCCGTCTGTTCTACCTTCTGGCGCTGGCTTTCCTCGTCATCGCGCTGTTGCTGATGGCCGCTCCGCTGGCGGTGCACATGGCGAAGCCGCCGGAACAAATTCTCAGGCTGGGCTATGTGGTGCTGCCACTGGTGCTGATGGTGATGGCCGTGCTGCCGCAGGGACAGGAAGCCAGCGGTGCGCGTGAAGTGGTCGATTTTATCTACAGCCTGTTCGTCTTTCTGCTGCTGGCGGTGTTGATGCTGGGCAGCCTGGCGGCCATGCTGCTGTTTGGCAGCGGCTATGCCGAGGCCCTGCTGCAGGCCCTGTTGCTGATGGGCGCGATCCTGTTGGTGCTGGGTCTGGCGTGGAATCCGCACTCCGGCTTTTCCGGGCTCGGTGCGATGTTTTCGCGCTACGTGACGTCGATCGGCCTGCCGGTTGACCAGTGGCTGCAGGCTTTGGCCAATCTGGCGCTGCGCGAAGACGATCCACAGGTTTTTCTCGAGCAGGCCTGCGCCGAGATCGCGCAGCGACTGCCTTGGGTGACGGGTGGGGAATGGGTCGCCGGCAAAAGCCGCGGGCACTTTGGCGTGACCGATGGCCGCCGTTGGGAGTTCAGCCACGATGGCATGGTGCTTGTGCTCTACACGGCACTCTCGCTCTCGCCGACCTTGATCTGGCACTGCAACCTGCTGGCGCAGGTGCTTGCCCAGTTTCACGCCGACAAGCAGCGTGCTGTGGATCTGAAGCAATTGTCATACATGCAGGCCATTCACGAGACCGGGGCGCGGCTCACGCATGACGTGAAGAACCTGCTGCAGTCGCTGAATGCGCTGTGTTCAGCGGGCATTGAACCGGGTGCCGAGTCGTCACTGGAGTATCGCTCGCTCTTGCGACGCCAGTTGCCGGCAATAACCGTTCGGCTTGCCGAAACCCTGGCCAAACTCAATGCGCCGCAAAGCATATCGGCTGCCGGCTCGGTCGCTGCCGCAGAGTGGTGGCGGGAACTTGAGCAGCGAATGGCAGCGCTGCAATGGATAACTTTCAAAGCGGAGACGCCGCTTGCCGGTGAACTTCCTGTAGAAGTCTTTTCGAGTGTCGCCGACAACCTGATTCGCAACGCCGCCGAAAAGCACTTGCGTGAACCGACCCTCCGTCTGCAACTCGAACTGGTGCGCCATGGCGCGAGTTTCGAGCTGATTGTCTGCGACAATGGTTCGGCCATGGCGGAAGCCCTTGCATCGAACCTGTTTGTCGGCCCCGTGTCTTCCGAGAGTGGCTTTGGGATCGGCCTGTATCACTCGGCACGCTACGCGCAAGCGGCGGGATACCGGCTGGAACTGGCCGAGAATCGCGCCGGCCGGGTCTGCTTTCGGCTGACGCAGGCGACCTGAAACAGGCTCTAGCTTTCTTCGTCGTCGGTCGCGCCTTTGCGGCCAATCAGGCGATACACCGTCATGTTGCCCTTGCCTTTCAGGTAGATGGTTTGCGGCTCGTGAAAATCGAAGCTCGCCGCCAGGCGGTGGTAGGTCGTAGTGTCGCACTGGATCATGCCGGGCACGCCTTCCGAGGTGATCCGGCTGGCGATGTTTACCGTATCGCCCCAAAGGTCGTAGATGAACTTCTTCTTTCCCAGCACGCCGGCGACAATCGGCCCGGTGCCGATGCCGATGCGAATTTCGAGCTGCGAGGCATTGACGGAAAAGTCGCGCCGCAGCATGTCGCGCATTGCCACCGCCATGTCGGCGATCGCCGCGGAATAATCGCTGGTGTCTTCATTCAGACCGCCGGCCACCATGTAGGCATCGCCTATGGTCTTGATCTTTTCCAGGCCATATTCTTCGGCCAGTTCGTCGAAGGCGGAAAATATCCGGTTCAACATGGCGAACACCTGCGACGGCGACATGTTGGCCGCCACCTGGGTGAAGTTCACAATGTCGGCGAACATCACCGTGACATCGGCGAACCCGTCGGCGATCGTCTTGTTCGAGTTCTTCAGCCGCTCAGCTATGGCGCCGGGGAGAATGTTGAGCAGCAATTTTTCGGAGCGCTCCTGTTCGATCTGGATCAGCCTGTGGGCTTCTTCGAGGCTTATCTGAATCTTGCGTTTTTCCGCTATCGAAAGGCGCAACAGCAGATAGATGATGGTCGCCACCGAGATGAAGTTGAGCGCAAAAAAGACGACCGTGGTGCGGACCGGGACGGTGAACTTCTGTGCGATCGCGATGTCGGCCAGATAATAGTCGGCGGCGCCGGACAAGGCAGTCAGTATTACCCACGCCAGGAACCAGCCAAGCGACTGCCGCACGCCAATGCACAGGATGGCGCCAATCGGGGCGAGCAGCCCCCACAGCACGACACCGCTGGTGGAAATGATGGTGCCACCGGCCCACTGCGCGACGAAGGGCAGGAACAGGAACAAGCCCAGCTGGGTGACGCGGAACAAATCGAAATTCCGCCACTTGATGTAGAAGAACATATTGCCCACCAGCAGCAACTGGAAGGCAAAGGGTATGGTGGTCGAGAACTGAGGTCCGAGAACGGAGTAGATTCCCACCCAGAGCATGATCCCCACGCTTGCCAGGCCGGTCGCCAGCATCAGCAGGGACTTGTTGAGCCGCAGTTCCTCGCTGTCATCGGGCTCGATGCCGGCATTGCGTAGCGTGTCGTAGAAACGCGGCGGCGCGGTACTTGATTCGGGAGGGGTCATGAAACGGGTTTGGGCCATGTAGGTGGCGGCTAACTGGTTCGCATAGTTGAAGTGTCGCGGAATCGGCGGCAATGGTCAAGAATGATCAGCGGTGGGTTGCCGGTCGAACTCGCTGGTTCGGGACGCCGCGCCTCGTTTCTTGCGCCGCCGCGCAAATTGGTGTTGAATGCCGACGCATGGCCGAGGCAAAGAAATACGAGATAGCGGTTGCGGTGGCGACCCATTACATTGCGGAGCAGTCCGATCCGGCGATCAATCGTCACGTTTTCGCCTACACCGTTACCATCAGCAACACCGGTAACGTGCCCGCGCAACTGATTTCGCGGCACTGGATCATCACCGATGCCGAAGGCCATGTGCAGGAAGTGCGCGGGCTGGGGGTCGTCGGCCACCAGCCGCTGCTGGGGCCCGGCCAGAGTTTTGAATACACCAGTGGCTGTCAACTCGCCACACCCGTGGGCACCATGAAGGGCAGCTACCAGATGACGGCCGAGGACGGCGTGCAGTTCGAGGCGCCGATTGCCGAATTCGTGCTGTCCATGCCGCGCGTGCTGCATTGAGCCTGAAACACGGCTAGACGCTGGCGGCTCCGTTCTACGCTGCATTCCTGACCGCCGCCGCGTGAGGCGCGCGCAAGCGCATGATCAATCCGCTCGCGTCATGTCGCGACGCGCCTGGATGTGGTCCTCGAGGATGTGCTGGAGGCGGTCGGCGGCCTTGATGTGAAGTCGAACGAGGCGGCGCTGGCCTCGGGCTGGTTTCGCCTGATCCGTTTGACGAAGCCTACTTTCTGGCGGCAATTGAAATGACGCGTCGGAGCGGCTTGGTCGAGTAAGCCCCGGCCAGTTGCCGGTTGCGCTCCTGCACCCGCCACCAGACCCGCAGGCCGAGCAGGATGCCAACCAGGAGTGCATAGATCAGCGGCTTGCTGAGGTCGGCCTTGACCATCCATGAATAGTGCAGCACGGCCAGGAGGCCGATCAGGTACACGCTGCGATGCAGCTCCTGCCAGCGGCGGCCGCCGAGCTTGCGGATGGCGAAGGCATTCGACGTCGCTGCCAGCGGCACCAGCAGCGCGAAGCTGATCATGCCGACGGTGATGAAGGGGCGCTTCAGAATGTCCTTGGCAATCGCCGGCCAGTCGAAGAACTGGTCGAACCACAGATACGTGGTCAGATGCAAGGCCGCGTAGAAAAACACGAACAGCCCCAGCATGCGGCGCAAGCGGCCCAGCCAGGCCCATCCGGAGTATTTGCGCAACGGCGTCACCGTCAGCGTGATCAACAGAAAATTCAGCGCCCAGGTGCCCAGGCCGCGCGTCACCGCCTCGATCGGATTGGCGCCCAGCGTGTCGGCCTGCACGCCCCAGGCGTAGTAGGCCAGCGGTGCGAGGCAGGCGATAAACAGCGGTGGCTTGATCAGGGACAGGTTCAAAACTGCTTCCTCAAGTCCATCCCGCTGTAAAGCTGGCCGACCTGCTCGGCATAGCCATTGAACATCAGCGTCTTGCGCTTGCTGAATTCGCCGATGCGGCGCTCGCTGGCCTGGCTCCAGCGCGGGTGATCGACCTCGGGGTTCACGTTGGAATAAAAGCCGTATTCGCGTGGCGCTGATTTCATCCAGGAGGTCAGCGGTTCCTTGTCCGTGAGGCGAATCCTGACGATCGACTTGCCGCTCTTGAAGCCGTATTTCCAAGGCACTACGAGGCGCAATGGCGCGCCGTTCTGGTTCGGCAGCACGTCGCCATACAGACCGACGGCAATGATGGCCAGCGGATGCATGGCTTCATCCAGCCGCAGGCCTTCGACATAGGGCCAGTCGAGCACCCGGCTTCTGACGCCGGGCATGGTTTCGGGCTGCACCGCGGTGATGAACTCGACATACTTCGCGCTGCCCAGCGGTTCGACCTGCTTCAGCAGGCTTGACACCGGGAAACCGAGCCAGGGAATCACCATGCTCCAGCCCTCGACGCAGCGCAGGCGGTAGATGCGCTCTTCCAGCGGTGCCAGCTTCAGGATGTCCTCGATACCCAGCGTCTTCGGCTGCTTTACCAGGCCCTCGATGCTGAGCGTCCATGGCCGCACCCGCAGGGCATGCGCCGTGCGCGCCGGGTCTTCCTTGTCGGTGCCGAATTCGTAATAGTTGTTGTAGCCGGTGACATGCTTGAGTGGCGTCGGCGGCTCGGTGCTCGAAAGGACGCTGGGACGGCCGGGACCCAGCTTCGCCTGTGCCGCAGGAAGCATGCCGGCCAGCGCGGCGCCTGCGGACAGGCGCAGAAACTCGCGGCGGCGGTCGAACAACGAGCGCGGAGTAATGTCGGACGGGGCGATGTCGTCGGGGCGAAGAATGAGCATGGCGGTTCTCCATATTTGGCGAAGATATTCCTTTGACGCTGCAACTTTTCAAACCTTGCATCCCTCGCTTGACCGCAAGGGCATCGCGCTGCTAGAATATCCCGACTTATTTACTCAAGTATTTTATTGGACCATTCCATGGACATCAAGCAGAAAATTCACGATACCGTTACGGGCAATCCGGTCGTGCTCTACATGAAGGGTACGCCGCAGGCGCCGCAATGCGGTTTCTCAGCGCGTGCGATCCAGATCCTGCAGGCATGCGGCGTCAAGAACCTGGTCACGGTGGATGTACTGGCTGATCCGGACGTCCGCCAGGGCGTCAAGGATTACGCCAACTGGCCGACCGTGCCGCAACTCTATATCAACGGCGAGTTCGTCGGCGGCAGCGACATCATGACCGAGATGTATCAATCGGGTGAGTTGAAGAAGCAGCTGGAACCGATCGTCAACGCCAGCTGAATCACCGCCTGAGTTCTGCCAGCAGCCTTTCGATCATGCGTTGCGCCTGACCCAGATAGGCGCTGCCGAACAGGTTGAAATGATTCAGGATGTGGTACAGGTTGTAGAGCGGCTTGCGCGTCTCATAGCCTGAGTCCAGCGGCCACGCGGCGCGATAGGCGGCATAAAAGCTGGTGGGAAAGCCGCCGAACAGCTCCGCCATGGCGACATCGGTTTCGCGGTCGCCGTAGTAACAGGCCGGATCGAAAATCACCGCCGTGTCGTCGCCGCATTGCGCCGCATTGCCAGACCACAGATCACCGTGCAGGAGACTGGCCGCGGGCTGGTAGTCGATGAAGAGACCACCGACACGCTCGATGATGGCGTAGCCCTTCGCCACCAGCGTTTTGTCCATGCCATTCTGCAATGCGAGCTGCAGTTGCGGCCGCAGCCGGCGTTCGCCGAAGAAATGCGGCCAGCTCGGATGGGGTGTGTTGTGCTGCGGCGTCGCGCCGATGAAGTTGTCCTCGGCCCAGCCGAACGAGTCCCCGGTCACGCGATGCAGTTCTGCCATCGCGGCGCCGAGTCGGGCACCGCCTGTCTGATCGAGCGTGGCCAGATCGAGATAGTCGAGGACCAGAAAAGCCTGTGTGTCGGTCCGGCCCAAGGTGACGAAAGTCGGCGTTGGCACCGCGCCGGCCGTTGCCAGTGCTTGCAGTCCCTGCGCTTCAGCGGCAAACATTGCTGCGGCGGCAAGTTCGTTGGTCTTTACGAAATAGTGGCGGACGCCGTCAGCAATGTGCCAAGCGTGATGAATCGAGCCGCCGCCGACCGGGGCGGCCGAACACGAGTTGAAAGGGATTCCCGTGCGCTCGGCAATCGCTGCCGCGATAGACCCGAACTCGGGTGTCAAAGCGACGCCAGGCGGGTATTGGCATCAGCCAGGCGACCGGCGATGACGTCAAGAAAGCCCTGATAGAAGTGCATCCGGCATGCATCCGAGGCGTGCTGCAGCGCTTGCGCAGAAATGGTGACGACGCGGGTGGCGGTCTGCGCCACCACGTCGGCACCACGGGTGTGCTCGCCGCGGCGGATGATGGCCATCTCGCCAAAGCATTCGCCAGCCGCCAGGGTTCCCAGGGAATGGCCGCTTTTTGACACCGTCATTTCACCGTCAAGCAAGAACGCAAAAAAATCGCCGCGTTCGCCGTCCCGCATGATCACGGTGCCGGCTGCAACTTCGTCCCAGCGCGAGAAGCGCACCACTTCCCATAGATGAACATCGGAAAACTCATTGAAGAAATGCAGCGCGCGCAGGGCTTCGAATTTCTCGCTGTCCGGGAATGCCTGGCGTTGCGCCAAAAGCTGCTTGTTGCGAAAGGATTGGGCGAGATCGTGGGAAAACTCCTCCCAGGTCTGGTAGCGCGATTCGATTTCCTTCTGCATGGCGCGGGCGACGACGGCATCGAGACTCACCGGCATGTCGGTGCGGAAGGTCGAAGGCGGCGGTGGATCGGTATTGCAGATCTGATAAATCATGCCGTAGTTGGAGGTCGACTGGAATGGCAGTCGTCCGCTGAGCAACTGGTACATGACCACGCCGAGCGAATAGATGTCGGTCTGGTGATTGAGCGTCATGTCCCGCACTTGCTGCGGCGACATGTAGGCTGGTGAGCCGACGCCTGATACCTGGGTGCGCGTTTGTTCAGAACTGGTCAGCATCGCCGCGCCAAAATCGGAGATCTTGATGTCGCCACTGGTTTGTGCGGCGTTGTCCGCCGCGTTGACCAGCAGGATGTTCGCCGGCTTGATGTCGCGATGGGTAATGCCGGCGCGAAAGGCGTAGTCGAGCGCCCGGGTGCATTTGAAGATCATCTCCACCAGGCGGTCGACCGGCAGCAGCGTGCTGGGGGTGCAGAAGGGTTCCAGTGTGCCGCCCTGAACATACTCCATGACAATGTAGCTTTGCTCCTCGGCCAGCACGGCATCAAAAATCTGCACGATATGCGGATGCATGAGTTTTCCGGCCAGCGAAGCCTCGGTCATCAGCAGATTGCGGTAGAGCCGGCCGCGCTCCTTGTCACGCAGCACTTCGGGGAAGATGGCCTTGACTGCGACTTCGCGCTTGGCAAAGGGATCGAAGCCGAGGTAGACGATCGAGGTCGCGCCTTCGCCGAGCTTCTTGCGAATTTCGTACTTGCCGATGCGCTCGGGAATCGCCATCGATCAGTGATCAGAGCCGCGCGCGCGAACGTGCGATGGCGGCGCGAACCTGCGACGGCGCGGTGCCGCCGAGGTGGTTGCGGGCGGCCAGCGAACCGCTCACGGTCAACACTGCAAATGCGTCGTCGCCCACCAGCGGGGAAAACGCGCGCAGTTCGTCGAGCGTCAGGTCCGGCAGGTCACAGCCGCGCGCCTCGCAGGCGCGCACGGCGCGGGCTACCGCTTCATGCGCGTCGCGGAAGGGCAAGCCCTTCTTCACCAGGTAGTCGGCAAGGTCGGTCGCCGTGGCGTAGCCCTGGCGCAGCGCCGCGGCCATCGCCTCAGGCTTGACGCGAATGCCCGGCACCAGGTCGGCAAAGATGCGCAAGGTATCGATCAGCGTGTCCGCCGTGTCGAACAGGGGCTCCTTGTCTTCCTGGTTGTCCTTGTTGTAGGCCAGCGGTTGCCCTTTCATCAGGGTCAGCAGGCCCATCAGATGCCCGAACACGCGGCCGGTCTTGCCGCGCGCCAGTTCCGGCACGTCGGGGTTCTTCTTTTGCGGCATGATCGACGAGCCGGTGCAGAAGCGGTCGGCGAGATCGATGAACCCAATGCGCGGACTCATCCACAGAATCAGTTCTTCCGAGAAGCGCGAGATGTGGGTCATCACCAGCGACGCGGCGGCACAGAATTCGATGGCGAAATCGCGGTCGGAAACAGCATCCAGCGAGTTCTCGCAGACGGATTCGAAGCCGAGTTCCCGCGCCACGGCTTCGCGGTCGATCGGGAAGGTGGTACCGGCCAGGGCCGCCGCACCCAGCGGCAGGCGATTGACGCGGTGGCGGCAGTCGGCGAAGCGCTCGCGGTCGCGGCGCAGCATCTCGAAATACGCCAGCAGATGATGGCCGAAGGTCACCGGCTGCGCCACCTGCAAATGCGTGAAGCCAGGCATGGGCGTGTCAACGTGGGCTTCCGCCGCGTCGAGCAGCGCCTGCTGGAAATTGCGCAACAGGCCGTCGATGTCGTCGATGGTGTCGCGCAGCCAAAGCCGGATGTCGGTGGCCACCTGGTCGTTGCGCGAGCGACCGGTGTGCAGGCGCTTGCCGGCGTCACCGACCAGGGTCGTGAGACGCTTCTCGATGTTGAGATGCACATCCTCGTCATCGAGATTCCAGCTGAAACTGCCGGCTTCGATTTCGCTGGTGATCGTCGCCATGCCCTGCTCGATCGCAGCCAGGTCGGCGGCGGCGATGATGCCTTGCTGCGCCAGCATTCGTGCATGTGCCAGCGAAGCCCGCACGTCCTGCCGCCACATGCGGCGGTCGAAGAACACGGAAGCGGTATAACGCTTGACGAGATCGGACACGGGTTCGGAAAAGCGGCCTGACCACGCTGCCGGGGCGGCTGCTGATGCTGGAAGTTTTGGTTCTGTCATAGTCGGACTGCCATGTCAGCTGGGAATGCATGCCGTAAAAGCACTGGAAAATCAACGGGGACGGACAATTACTTGAAGTGCAGAGTATAAGGGAAAACCGTTTGGCGGCTTGTTCCGTCGATGTCTTGAAGAAAGCCGGACATCGCCGGGTGGGATCGGATAAATCTAGTGGGACCTTTGTCGGCCGGTGGCCACAGTTGAGGTCCGTGTTCGGATGCCGGGAACGATCAACTATAGGGAAGCGATCCACACACTTTGCGGTGGAGTCCCGCGACCGAGAAATGACGCCGCAGCGCAGTTTCGTTGACGCCGACAGGCGTGCCGCCTAACATCGCGCCTTTGCATCAACACTCGATACCCGCCGTGGACTTCGCCAGATTGTATGCCCCCATTGATGCCGACATGAGCGCGGTTGACGCCGTCGTTCGGGCCCGACTGCACTCGGACGTGGTGCTGGTGCGCCAGGTCGCCGAATACATCATTTCGGCCGGCGGCAAGCGCATGCGCCCGGCGCTGGTGCTGCTTTCCGCCGGCGCCTGTGGTTATTCCGGAACCCGCCATCACGAACTGGCGGCCGTGGTCGAGTTCATTCATACCGCCACGCTGTTGCACGATGACGTAGTCGATGAGTCATCGCTGCGTCGTGGCCGCGATACCGCCAACGCGGTGTTCGGCAACCCGGCCAGCATACTGGTGGGCGATTTCCTGTATTCGCGCGCATTCCAGATCATGGTCGGCGTCGGCAGCATGCGCGTGATGCAAGTGCTGGCTGATGCGACCAACATCATTGCCGAGGGAGAAGTGCTGCAACTGATGAACTGCCGCAACGCCGATATCGAGGTGGATGCCTATCTCCAGGTGATTCGCTACAAAACCGCCAAACTGTTCGAAGCCGCCGGGCGGCTCGGCGCCATTCTTGGCGACGCGAGTGCCGAGATCGAAGAGGCGATGGCGGCCTATGGCACGCACATCGGCACCGCGTTTCAGTTGATTGATGATGTGCTCGACTACTCGGGGATGGAGGCGGAAACCGGCAAGCATCTCGGCGACGACCTCGCCGAAGGCAAACCGACCCTACCCCTGATCCATGTCATCCAGCAGGGCAGCCCGCAGCAGGCGGCTTTGGTACGCAGTGCCATCGAAAACGCCAGCAGTGATAGGTTCGCCGAAGTACTCGCGGCAGTGCGTTCCAGCGGCGCTCTTGATGCTGCGCGCCGGCATGGCGTCGATGAGGCCGAGATGGCCAAGGCGGCATTGGCGCCGCTGCCGGATTCAAAGTTCAGGGAAACGCTGCTACAATTGGCGGACTTTGCGGTGCAACGGAGTTTCTGACCGCCGCAATGTCTGCAAGGATGATCTCTCGAGCCGAGTTTTCAGGCCCGTTCCCGCAACGTGATTCCTTGCCACCAACTTGCCGTCGGGGCGTAGCTCAGCCTGGTAGAGTACTGCGTTCGGGACGCAGGAGTCGGAGGTTCGAATCCTCTCGCCCCGACCAACTGATTGAAGGACTTGCTGCATTTAGCGGGTTCTTTCCCCGGTTGCAATGTCACTTGATTGTAACCGGTTGAGCACCAACGCCACTCGCCCAAGGTTTTCCGGCGCCAGATGCGCGTAGCGCTCGGTCATCTCGATGCTACCGTGGCCAAGCAGCTCCTTCACTTCTAGCAACGGAACTCCCGCACTGACGAGCCAAGAGGCGCAGGTATGGCGAAGGTCGTGGACTCGAAAGTCCGTAATCTTCGCCCGACTACACGCCGCCTGAAAGCCGTTTTGCATGAATTGCACCCGCTTGCCGTTCTCGTGAGAAAACACCCACGGCGATTTTGGGCAATGTTCATCACGAAACCGAGCACGATTAGCCAGTGCAGAACGTGCCACGTCGCTTAACGGCACAAAGCGCCGCTTCCCGTTCTTGGTGTTCTCGCCTTCCAGTCGGATGCAACCTGTGACTAGGTCAACGCGATCCCAAGACAGTTTGAGCAGTTCATTCTTCCGGCAGCCGGTGTTCAGTGCCAGGCGAATGAAGTCGGCCAGATGAGGTGATTTCTTTTCTTCCTTGGAGGCTTCGCCAATCAAGCGCTCGGCCTCTTCCTTCTTGATCCAACGCAAGCGGCCCTGCGGCTCCTTCAAAGACATACCGGTTACCGGATTCTGGACGTTCCATTCCAAAGTAATGCGAGCGAAATTGGACGCCGCGGACAACAGGTCTAGCTCCCGATTGATCGTACTACCTGAAACGCCGTCGTTCTTGCGCTTCTGTATGTAGGACGACACGTCCGCGCGACGTATCCGCTCCGCCGCCATGCCGGTAAAGTGAGGTTGCAACCGCCGACAAGCGATTCCCACTCGCTCGACAGCGCGCCACTCGCTCTGCTTGGCCGTAATGAATGCGTGCATCATTTCGTCAAACGTGTGCTCGGGTTCGATTCCCCATCGCAGCAACTGATGGGCCTCATGTCGCCATTTGGCTTCAAGCGCCTTGGCTTCGTTGAGGTCAGTTGTTCGAGTAGATCGGTAAGTCGGTTTGCCGCTTGCATCGGTGAATTTGACCCACCAGTAAGGCGAGCCTTTGCGTCGGTATGGCATGGATTCTTTCCTTTCCACGTCGCCGACTCGATGCAGGATGGATTATGCGCCGGCTCCTTGATGGATTCCACATATACATGCAGGTCAGCGACGGCAATAAGCACACGCCGCCGCATTCGGCGCCGTGGCAGCGCCCCTTCTGCAACCAGACGCTTGACCGTGCGAACAGATACGCTAAGCAACTCAGCCGCTCCAGCGAAGTCGACCAGCAATGGATGGTTTATGGTGGTCAATTCCGAAATCCTGATGACCTGAAAACCCTTGCCATTGCTCGTTTCCCCGATTTATTTCTATGTATCAAGTAATCAGTGGGCCGTTTCAGGCCACCGCACCAGGCCCGCGTCCGGGCGCCGGCTCCGCCGTGCGCGCGGGCGCGGCCCCGGTTGCGGCGGCGAGGATCGACGGCTTCTGACCTTTGAGCGCATAGAACATCACCGTTCCGGAAGCAACGAAAGCGCCTACTGGCACGCTTACAACCTTGCCGGCCAGCTTCCGGTACAGATCAGGGTCTTCGGCGGTCAGATTGACTAATTCGTGACGTTTCTGGCCGTTCTGTAGCTCGTTCTCGGCCATGATCTGAACCCGGCTCTTAGCCGGACGGATTTCGCCTGTTTCTTTGTCAGTGCTGGCCGCTTGGTCGAAGACGTTCAGCACTTGGCCGTTGAGGGTCAGCATGCTCATTTCTTTGCCTCCCTCGCAGCATTGAACTCCGCCAGGGCAGCAAGGCGCTCATGCACGCCTTCCGCATCAATGATTGCCTTCGCTTTTTCGACGGCCTCGATGAATGCAGCTTCGAGAAACTTGCGCTTCGAGATTCCAAGAAAGCCACAAATGGAATCTATTTCGTCGGAAAGTTGTACCGATACCTTGGCACATACATTCTTGATCTGGCCGCTAAATTCCGGTGATGCCAGAATGTCATCCGTAAGCAGTTGCATGAAATCGCCTTCGACCATGTGGCCGAGTGCAGCGTGAGTGACGAGCATATCGAGGGGGGTTCTGGTATTCATTTCCAATTCTCCTTTGTTTGGATGATAAAAGATGCAAATTGGAATCTATCACGGCCTTTTTGGTTTTGCAAGCACCTTTCGGCCTTACTGGTGACAAGTTCTCAAACTGAGCGGTCCTTGCTGAACCTATTTCCGGCTTCGCCGATCGCGGTTTGACGCTACACTTGCGCGCAATGAAGAAAAAAGCGCCGTCACTCCAAATCATTCGTCAGCCCAGAAGGGCTACTCGGGCGCCCAGTTCCGTTGCTCGACTGTCGGTTGTTGACCTATTTGCAGGCGCCGGCGGTATCTCCGAAGGTTTCCGGCAAGCCGGCTTCTCAATCCTGGCGGGTTCGGACAATGATCCCGACGCCGCGGCCACCTACGCCCGGAATTTTCCCGAAGCGTCCGTAATTACAGGCGACATTCGGAAACGCAACATCAAGCAGAAGATTCTCGAGGTCGCCAGGCACGCTGACGTGTTGGTGGGTGGCCCCCCATGTCAGGCGTATTCGCAAGTCCGAAATCATGCTCGCCTGATCGACGATCCCCGCAATTCTCTATACAGAGAGTTCGTGGACGTCTTGAGGCAAACCCTACCGATGGCATTCGTTATGGAAAACGTAACGGGTATGGATCAAATGGGCGTTCGCGAACAAATCGCCTCTGACTTGGCATTGGACGGGGCTTACGAAGTTACCCCTCAGGTTGTTGATGCAGCCGATTTCGGGGTGCCACAAACTCGGAAACGGCTATTGTTTTTGGGGATTCGCCGATCATTGCACGTGCAACCGCCTGTCCTGAAGGGTACCGGCGCTACTGATTGCGTCGCCCTGGCTCGCTTTACGAACACGCGGCGTCCTCGCTATCAACTCGTGATCCAGAATCATTTACTGAGCCTTCGTATTGGCGACGCGTTGCGGAATCCAGACGATGCCACAGTGGTCACAGCGGCCGATGCGCTTTCTGACTTGGCGGGCCTCCCAGTAGGCAACCGTGTTGACTGTGTTCCGATCATTGACTTACCCATGCCGACGACCGCTTACCAACACCTTATGCGGGACGGTGCGACCGACACCATTTCTAATGTTCAGGTGCCGCGCATCAATCGAGACACGGTACTTCGTCTCGAAGGAATTCCACAAGGGGGAAATCACCGCGATCTCGCCGACGATCTACTTGAGCGATACATTACCGGGCAAAAGTGGGGCCAAGACAATGGTACCGGCAGACTTTCCCGCAGACACTTTTACGCCTATCGCCGCTTGCACCCCGGAATGTGGGCTTGGACCCTCAACACCAAAGCCGACTCCGTTTATCACTACTCTGTCGCGCGTGCTCTTTCAGTCCGCGAGTTTGCAAGGCTTCAGTCATTCCCTGACAGGTTTGAATTCACGACCGATCCATGCAAGGGGATGATCCCGGGCCGGCACGATGGGGGGCCAGCCCACTCACGATATCGTCAAGTCGGGAACGCTGTACCTCCGCTCTTGGCGAGGGCCATCGCGCAGGCAGTAAAGGCTGCCATTGAATCGGCGCATGAGCGCGAGCACCTGTCCGCGAAGGCAGGGTAGGTCAATTGACTTCAAACGAAAACGGAACAGGCACCGCGTTCGTCAAAGCGGCCTTTGGGGCAAAAAATCGCACTCGTCTTATCGACAGTTATCTTGACGCCGTTACCGACAACGAGTTTCCTGCCCATCTAGCCTGGTCGCACGTCTATCGGCTCCTGTTGTGGATTGACCAAACAACGGGCCTTGCTCACTGCTACGAAAGCGATAAATCCCAACCAGGTAAGAACTGGTATGCACGGACGCTCGCATTCCACGATTGGGTCGCATCGGCCCTCGACGAGTCCCCGGGAACTTTGGCCGATGAAATCGACTGGCTTTTTCGTCGAGCGACCTCCGATCTCGCAACAGAAGTGATGCACAAGGCGGCAAGGGTTGCCGCAACAGCAACAACGCAACGGAAGCCTTACCAAGAGCGCGGTTTTCCTAGGCCAGGTGAAGACCCGGAACTTGTCGCAATCGTACGGGACGTTCTCGGCAAGCACATTAGCGATGAACCGACACCAGAAGAGTGGCAACTCCTAGTGCAGCGTTTGCGACAATATCTTGCGCTGGAAAACAAGCGCAAAAATCTCGTTGGTGAGGGCTTCGAGGACGTTCTTTCGCATGTCATCAGACGTGTTTGCAGCAGCAAGATGGAAGTGCTGACGAGATGCCTTCTGCAAGATATTCCTGGCTTCAATCGCGGGCGACGCGGAGAAAAGCCTAACAAGGTTGATCTGGCAATTATCCGACCTGGCATGCGAACCATCGTGACCGCAAAATGGAGTGTCCGCGCGGATCGCGAAAAACAGTTTGCCACCGAGTTCGGCGAGTATGTCGCGGGAGAATCAGAAGGAAAACCATTCGAGTATGTGTTTGTCACGAATGAATTCGATCCGGCAAGACTGATGCGGGCCTGCGAAAAGCTCGCGTCGAATGCTCGAATGTTCTCGCATGTGGTTCATATCAACACCGATGCAATCAAGGCCACGTATGGCCCTGCACCGGAAGAATCCATGCGGCGTGTCATTGGTTACATAGACGAAGGGCGATTGATTAGCCTTGGCCGTTGGCTCGAAATTTTGGACGGCGTTCGACCAGGCTGAATCAGCAAGTGCCTTACTCGGGCACGATGTAGTTGGGAAATCCGCCGCCAGTGTCGGTATTAGTCAGGGGGAGGTAAAGCCTTCCCCCTGACTAACACATGAGCGTATTTCCTCGTCGCGCCGATCAAGGGCCGGCCCTGCGGGCCTGCGATCCTCACCCGTTCGGTGCTCGGCCCTGCGGGCCTGCGCTCCGCTGCGGCCTCCGGTCGCTCCCTTGACGGTGGCACCCTCGGTGGGATAAATCGATGCTTGGCATCGCAGGATGGCGGGCGAGGTTTGCTGACCTTCTCCAGGCAGTACCCGGCGCCCTTGGCAAATCGGAAGAGCAGTTCGACGAATGGTTCGTCATCCAGCGGCGCTTCCGTCAGATCCTCGGGCACCTCGACGCCGCGAAACGCTCCCAACGAAAATACTAAGTTTCGCCCTTTCAACGTCTCGTAACCATGCCAGTTGTCCTCCAGGGGAAGGTCCGAGAATTTCACAGCGTACTTGAACACTTCCAGGAAGCCCTCGACAACCTCATCCTGGTCACGGAACGGCCTGACGTCGACTATGTAGCTGTCACCTGTGATGGCGAGCCAATCCCGACTCAGCTTCTCCTGGTCAGGGGCTTCATGGCATAGCCAAACCATGTGCACGTGTGGGTGCCATTCGCTTGAACCCTTGCCCCGCTTGAACTCATACGAGCCGACCGACCCCACTGCCTTCGCGGCCTCGACGTGTGGCCCTTTGCCACGCAGATAAGAGCGTCTCGCTTGGGTCATTCGGGCCATGCTTCCATGCAGATGCCGGAACCGCTCAGCCAGGTCAGGGCCGTTCTTGACCGTGACCGTAACCAGGTACGCCTTGAGGCCCGGTTTCTCTGCCTGAATAACTTGAAGTCGCTGTGCATAGCTCCTCACCAGTTTTGCTCCTCGTCGGATAGCGCAGAGCGGACACAAAAGGTGCCGCCGGCAAAAATCCGCCGCATGCAAACGTATCTTGTCCACTTGGTAGTAATCGCGGAATAAAAGGTGATGACCGCACTTACTCAACCCGCGAGCTTCCTTGACATGCCCTCGAGCGAAGGCATAATTCGCCATATCGAGCGCGCGATGATGTGCTCTCGAATAGCGGTCTAACCGAGTGGGCAAGCCGCTAGCATCATCCGCCCCCTTGTGACTCTCGCCCGCCAAAGCATCGAGTCCAAGGGGGTTTTCCTTTTCATCCATAGGAAACCCCCCTGACTCGCCGCCTTAAGCGTCTCCGTCTCAGGAATGCGGAAACTTTTTCGATGCCAGCAAGATTTGCTCGCGCACCGTCTAGCGATACACTGTCACCACTTTGTAACCACGGGGAGGCACGAACCCCGTATTTCCGGGCCTTTTCGGTCGTCTTTGCATCGAGCCAACGAGCGTAATATGTTGAAAACGCAACGTCATTTGACCGAGGGGCCGGATTCGGGACGCAGGAGTCGGAGGTTCGAATCCTCTCGCCCCGACCAATTTCCTCAAGCTGCGGGGATCTGAGGCCGTGGCTAAATTCCTCCTCTTCATTGTTGTGCTCGCCGTGATCTATGCGCTGGTGCGCGCGTCAAACCGACGCAGCAAGCCGCCACCCGCGGCGCGAATGCCCGAGGCGATGACGCAATGTGCGCATTGCGGGGTGCACTTCCCCGGCGCCGAGTCGGTACGCGAAGGCGAGCGCGACTACTGCTGCGAAGATCATCGACGCCTGGGAGCCCGGTCTTGAGCGTGCAGACGATGGCGCCGCAGGAAACCGATGGAATCGAATCCTTCTGGCGTTCGCTGCGTTACTTCTCGGTGTACCGCTTGTCGATCGCCGTGCTGTTTCTGGTCGCGGCACTGGTGTTTGGTGACACGATCAGTCTCGGTACGCAGGATGCCCAGTTGTTCGGCCGTGTCGCTGCCGTCTATCTTCTGTTGGCCATTGTGTTTCTTGTGGCACTGCTGCGACGACCGCGGCGCTTCAATCTACAGCTTTCAGTGCAGGTGGCGGTCGACATTGCAGCCTTGACGCTGATGATGCTCGCCAGCGGCGGACAAAAGAGCGGAATCGCCGTCCTCCTGTTGGTGGTCGTCGCCGGTGCCGCTCTGGTCGGGCAGGGGCGGATGACCCTGTTTTACGCGGCGCTGGCCTCGGTGACCATGCTGCTCGAGGAAAGCTGGCGCGCACTGACCCTGGAAGCTGATCCCGCAGACTTCGTGCGTACCGGACTCATCAGTATCGCCTTCTTCGCGACGGCGATCATCGCCCGGCTGTTGGCGCGGCGGGTGGTGGCCAACGAGAAACTGGCGCGGGAGCGGGGGCGGGAACTCAATGACCAGTTGCGGATCAGCGAGCGGATCATTCGCGATATGGAGGACGGCGTGCTGGTGGTTGACGGCGACGGGCGGGTGCGGCTGCTCAATCCGCGCGCCGAGGCACTGCTGGATGTGCAGGCATCGGATGGCGCAGAGTTGGCGACGTTTTCCCGCAGGCTGGCTGATCGCTACCGGGTGTGGAGCGATCAGCCGGTCGAAATGGTGGAAATGCTGCCCCAGGAAAGCGGGCGGCTATTGCGCGTGCGCTACCTGCCTGCAGCCGAGTCCGCGGGACATGCGCTCATTTATCTGGAAGACATGGAGCGGGTACAGTCCCACGCGCAGCAGCTGAAACTTGCTGCACTCGGGCGGCTCACCGCCAACATGGCGCACGAGATCCGCAATCCGCTGGCCGCCATCAGCCATGCGGCCGAGCTGCTGGCCGAGGAGGATACCGATCCCGTGCGTCAACGTCTGGCCCGTATCATTCACGACAATACACGTCGGCTCAACCGGCTGGTGACCGAGGTGCTGGAACTCGGTCGTCGGGACCGCGCGCAACCGGAAACGTTTCGCTGGCGGGCCTTCCTTTCCGGATTTCTGGAGGAACTGACTTTGCACGACGCATCGGCCGGCCGGCGCGTACGGATTGGTGAGGGCGATGTCGAACTGCGTTTTGATCGGGGACACCTTTATCGCGTGCTATGGAATCTGCTGGGGAATGCACTGCGCCATGCCAGCGAGGCGGACGGCGCGGTGCGACTCGAGGCGCGGGCTGGGGCCACGGCGAACCGCGTGGAATTGCACATCATCGACGATGGTCCGGGCGTCGACGAGGCCCAGCGCAACCAGGTGTTCGAGCCTTTTTTCACAACACACGGCGCGGGTACCGGGCTGGGGCTCTATATTGCGCGGGAACTGTGTGAGGCGAGCGGCGCCCATCTCGAACTGCTGGACGAGGCACCGGGCGCTCATTTCCAGATTACCGCCGAGGGACTCGTATGTCGCTGAAGAATGAACGTCATGCTCGCAGCAGTGGCGAAACCAAGCGCGTGCTGGTAGTCGACGACGAAGCCGACATCCGCGAGTTGCTCGACCTCACCCTGGCGCGCATGGGTCTGCTGGCGGATTGCGTGGGATCTCTCGCCGAAGCGCGCCGCATGTTGGCCAGTCAGCGCTACCAGCTATGCCTGACCGACATGCGCCTGCCCGACGGCGAGGGCCTGGAACTGGTGCGTCATATCGCCGACACCGTGGCCGACTTGCCGGTAGCGGTGATTACCGCGCACGGTAGCGCCGAGAATGCGGTGTCTGCGCTCAAGGCGGGGGCATTCGACTACATAGCCAAACCGGTGTCGCTCGATCAGTTGCGCGGCATGGTCAAGTCGGCGCTTGAGTTGTCCGACTCCGGCCCGGCCGGGGGCCTTGGCGGCGAGTCGGGACTGCTCGGTGAGTCGCCGGCAATCGAGCAGGTGCGCAAGCTGATTGACCGCGTGGCGCGTAGCCAGGCCCCGGTTCATATTACGGGCGAATCGGGCAGCGGCAAGGAACTGGCGGCGCGCCTGATCCATACCCTGGGGGCCCGCCGCGACCGTGCTTTTGTGCCGGTTAATTGCGGTGCAATTCCGGAAAACCTGATGGAGAGCGAGTTCTTCGGCTATCGCAAGGGCGCATTCACCGGTGCCAGCGATGACCGTGAAGGCTTCTTTCATGTGGCCGATGGCGGCACCCTGTTTCTTGACGAGGTGGCGGAGTTGCCTCTGACGATGCAGGTCAAGCTGTTGCGGGCGATCCAGGAAAAGCGGGTGCGCAAGGTTGGCGCCACCAGCGAGGAAGAGGTCGACGTACGCGTCATCTGCGCGACGCATCAGGATCTGAAGCTGCTGGTCGAGCACGGCCGCTTCCGCCAGGATCTGTTCTATCGGCTCAACGTCATCGAACTGCGGATGCCGGCCTTGCGCGAATGTCGCGAAGATATTCCGATGTTGGCGCGGCACGTCCTCGACCGGCTGGCACGGACGGCCAATTTGGCGCCGCCTCCGCTGACCGCTGCTGCGCTTGAGGCTTTGCAGAATTATCCCTTCCCGGGCAATGTGCGGGAACTCGAAAACGTGCTGGAACGGGCGCTGGCATTGATCGCCGGCGACTGCATTGATGTCGCTGACCTGAATCTGGCGCCGCCCCAACTGCCGGGCATTGCCGCCACCGCAGGCGGTGGCTCTCTGCAGGATCACCTGGATCAGGTGGAGCGGCAGACCATTCTGGATGCCCTCCAGCAGTCGAACAACAATCGCACCGCTGCCGCAAGGCTGCTGGGCGTCACGTTCCGCTCCTTGCGCTATCGTATGGCGCGGCTGGGAATGAACGGGTGAAGCAGGTGCCGGGGCCGGCCGGAAGGGGCGAGCCCGACTGGCTATCCACCGCGCGGCGGGTGCCCTCGCCCAATTGCGATGAGCGGCCTGCGGATGAATCGGTGCGACTGGTCGTGATCCACGCCATCAGTCTGCCGCCCAACGAATTCGGCGGACCCGGAATCATCCAGCTATTTACCAATTGCCTTGATCCCGAAGCGCATCCCTATTTTCGCGAGATACAGGACCTGCGCGTTTCGGCCCACTTTCTGGTTCGTCGGGACGGCGAGTTGATCCAGTTCGTTCCATGCTCCCGACGGGCCTGGCATGCCGGCATTTCGAATTGGCTGGGGCGAGAGAACTGCAACAACTTTTCCATCGGCATCGAACTCGAGGGCTGTGACCAGCTTCCGTTCGAGGACGCCCAGTACCTGACCCTCAACCGCCTGCTCGCTGAACTGCGCCACCATTACCTGATTGAAGCGGTGGTCGGCCACAGCGATATTGCGCCGGGACGCAAGACCGATCCTGGTCCGCGCTTTGATTGGCATCGGGTTCATCACGTAAGCGGTTGACTGTCGCAAAGCTGCAACGCCTGTCCGTGCGTCAGCATCAGAAAACTCTTGCAGAAAAAAAAGTCAACTACTACAATTAGTACCGAAGTGTCGATTGCCTACTAGATATAGTAGGTCGCTGTAGAAAACGGGACTAATCAAATTCGCTGCCATAGCGTCCCGGACATCACCGGCTTCATAACGACAAAGACGGGAGATATGAATGCAAGAAGCCTTGGGCGCCGATTTCACCGACCTCATCTGGTCAGCTCAACCGTCTTCTCCTGACCCGGCCACGAATCACCGCCTGCATTCTTCATCCTGTATTCCATTCGCTCCCCTGGTTCACCCGATCGCTCATGGCGCAGTTGCGCCGGGCGATATTCCGCATGGCTCGCGGTCCCGGGAATATCTGGTCCGCTCCGCATGTAGGCATCACCTCGACATCGACTTGATCCGGCCGTCGCTGGCGGGTGTGATCGATTTTCGTGGAGCAGCGTGATGACTGCTCTGATGCGCTACGCGGCTTGCTCGGAGGCCCGCGCCACACAGGCGGTGCGCCAGATTGCAGTTGTTAAAATATGATGATTGATTGTTTGCGCGTTTGTCTGTCGATGGTTTCAAAACGAAGTGATAGGCGGATAAACGTGAGGAATTCGTCGCTTTCGATTGCATCGGAGCGTTGGATAATCCGTGCTAGCCCAGACGGGTTGCAGTAAAAGTAGTGGTGGTTCTTTCCTGTTAATTTGTTAAGGAGGTTCAACATGGCTGTTCAAAAGAAAGCCAAGAAGCCGGCCGCAAAGAAGGCTGCGGCTAAGCCCGCCGCTAAGAAGTCTGCGGCTCCGAAGAAGCCAGCTGCTAAGAAGCCGGCTGTAAAGAAGGCTGCACCGAAGAAGCCTGCTGCGAAGAAGGCTGCACCGAAGAAGGCTGCTGCGAAGAAGCCTGCTGCGAAGAAGCCTGCTGCAAAGAAGGCTGCGCCGAAGAAGGCTGCTGCTAAGAAGCCTGCTGCTAAGAAGGCTGCACCGAAGAAGGCTGCTGCGAAGAAGCCTGCTGCTAAGAAGGCTGCACCGAAGAGGGCTGCTGCTAAGAAGCCTGCTGCTAAGAAGGCTGCTGCGAAGAAGCCCGCTGCAAAGAAGGCTGCACCGAAGAAGGCTGCTGCGAAGAAGCCTGCTGCGAAGAAGGCTGCACCGAAGAAGGCTGCTGCGAAGAAGCCTGCTGCGAAGAAGCCCGCTGCCAAGCCTGCTGCGAAAAAGGCTGCACCGAAGAAGGCTGCTGCAAAGCCGGCCGCGAAGCCCGCTGCTGCTGCCGCGCCTTCAACTGCTGCCGCCCCCGGTATCAAGTCGTCGCTGAATCCTGCAGCGGCTTGGCCGTTTCCCACCGGTTCCCGTCCCTGACGGAAGCATCGGCCTGCGTTTAGTCCTGCGGGACTGATCGCGGCGCTCAGTGGATAGCAAGCGCGTGCTGTTAATTCAGCACGCGCTTTCTTTTATGTCCGAGTCCCCTTGGGCGAGGACAGTATCCCCCGGTGGGATATCGCCGGCCCGCGAAGCGGAATCTCCGACGGGCAAGGCCCCGAGTCCCCTTGGGCGAGGACGGTATCCTCCGGTGGGATATCGTTGGCCCGCGCAGCGCAGTCCCCGGCTACCTCGAATTCAGGAACTTCGCCATGCGGGCGAGACCTTCTTCAATCTGATTCCGGTCGGTAGTGTAGGCAAAGCGCATGTGGCGTTGCGGCGCGTTGCTGCCGAAGTCGAGCCCCGGTGTCGCTGCCACGCCCGCTTCTGTCAGTAGTTGCCCGGCAAGACTGAAACTGTCTTCGGCCAGTGCGTTGCAGGCGGCATACACATAGAAGGCACCTTGCGGTTCTGTCGCGATCTCGAAACCGAGCTTGCGCAGCCCCGGCAGGAGAATGTCCCGCCGCAAGGAAAATTCGTGGCGGCGGGCTTCAAGAATGCTCGTGGTTTCAGGGTGAAAGGCGGCCAGTGCGGCATGTTGGGCGATGGTCGACGGTGCGATGTAGAGGTTCTGCGCCAGCTTTTCGATATCGCGCACATAGCGCTGCGGTGCGACCAGCCAGCCGAGGCGCCAGCCGGTCATGCCGAAGTATTTGGAGAAGCTGTTAATCACGAACACGTCGTCGCTGATCGCCAGCGCGGACTGGGCGTCGACGCCGTAGGTCAGTCCATGATAAATCTCGTCAACCAGCAGGGTACCGCCGCGCGTCGCGACGATGTTGGCCAGCTCTGTCATGGTTTCAAGGTCGAGCAGGGTTCCGGTTGGATTGGCCGGAGACGCAACCAGCAGCCCTCGTGTCCTGGCAGTCCATGACGCGGCTAGCTGCGCTGCCGTGGGCTGGTAGTTTGACGCCGCCGCCACAGGGAGTGACACCGGCCTGCCTTCGAGCAGACGTACGAAATGCCTGTTGCAGGGATAGCCGGGATCGGGCAGCAGCCACTCGTCGCCGGGATTCACCAGCACGCCGAGTGCGAGCAGCAGGGCGCCGGATGCACCGGCGGTGACCACGATTCGTTGCGGCGAAACCTCGAGTCCGTAGCGCGTCTGATAGAAGCCGCTGATTGCTTCGCGCAGTTGGCTCAGGCCCGTTGCTGCGGTGTAATGCACATGCCCGCCGCCAAGAAAGCGTTGGCCGGCTTCGAGAATCGGGGTGGCCGTGGCGAAGTCGGGCTCTCCAACTTCGAGGTGAATGACCGATTTGCCTTCGGCTTCCAGCGCCTGGGCGCGGGCCATCAATTCCATGACATGGAAGGGGGCGATCTGCGCCATCCGGTCGGCGATGTTCATTGCGCTCTCCAAAGAAACGGCCACCCGGCTTCGTGGCGGGCGGCCCATTGGTTCCGCGCCGTGTCGCCGGCGCCGACTCTTAATCCACCAGCGAGAGTTCGAACAGTTCGCGCTTGAGGGTCAACGAACGCGGCATGCGGCTCTTCAGTTTGTCGAACCACTCGGCGTGCAGCTTGAGTTCCTCGCGCCAGGCGGCGACGTCAATCGCAGTGAGCTGCTCGAACTGCGCCCGGGTGACTTGCTCGCTGCCGCTCCAGTCAATATCCTCGAAGCGGGGTATCCAGCCCAGAGCCGTTTGCTTCGCATCAGCCTTGCCGCTGCAGCGACCGACAATCCACTTCAGGACGCGCATGTTGTCGCCAAAACCCGGCCACATGAAGTTGCCGTCCTTGTCCTGGCGGAACCAGTTCACCGTAAAGATGTGCGGTGCGTGCTCTACCTGGTGACCGATGCGCAGCCAGTGATTGAAGTAGTCGCCCATGTGGTAGCCGCAGAACGGCAGCATGGCAAACGGATCGCGGCGCAAGACGCCCTGGGCGCCCATGACGGCAGCCGTGGTTTCCGAGCCCATGGTCGCCGCCATATAGACGCCATAGTTCCAGTTGAAGGCTTCGAACACCAGCGGCACGGTGGTGGCCCGGCGGCCGCCGAAAATGAATGCCGCGATTGGCACGCCTGCAGGGTTTTCCCAGTCCGGGTCGATCACCGGGCACTGACTGGCCGGCGCCGTGAAGCGCGCGTTGGGGTGGGCCGCCTTGTGCCCGCGTTCCTTGCCGATTTGTGGGGTCCAGTCCTGCCCCTGCCAGTCGACGCAGTGTGCGGGCGGTTCCTTGCTCATGCCTTCCCACCAGACATCACCGTCATCGGTCAGGGCGACATTGGTGAAGATGACGTTTTCCTTCAGCGTCGCCATGGCGTTGAAATTGGTTTTTTCGCTGGTCCCGGGGGCGACGCCAAAAAATCCGCTTTCCGGGTTGATGGCATAGAGACGGCCGTCCTTGCCGGGCTTTATCCAGGCGATGTCGTCGCCGACAGTGGTCACCTTCCAGCCGCCCAGGCCGCTGGGCGGAATCAGCATGGCGAAGTTGGTCTTGCCGCAGGCCGAGGGAAAGGCGGCGGCGACGTAGGTCTTCTCGCCGGCGGGGGATTCAACGCCGAGAATCAGCATGTGCTCGGCCAGCCAGCCTTCGTCGCGCGCCATGGTCGACGCGATGCGCAAGGCAAAGCACTTCTTGCCCAACAGCGCGTTGCCGCCGTAGCCCGATCCGAATGACCAGATTTCGCGCGTTTCGGGAAAATGGCAGATGTACTTGGTTTTGTTGCACGGCCATTTGACGTCGGCCTGGCCGGCTGCCAGCGGGTGGCCGACGCTGTGCAGGCACGGGACGAAAACGCCATCGCTGCCGAGCTGATCGAGCACTGCGCGCCCCATGCGGGCCATGATGCGCATATTGACTACCACATAGGGACTGTCGGAAAGTTCGATGCCGATGTGGGCAATCGGCGAGCCGATGGGGCCCATCGAAAAGGGAATCACGTACATGGTGCGGCCGCGCATGCACCCCTTGAAAAGACCGCGCAGGGTCTCCTTCATTTTTCCCGGATGTTCCCAGTTGTTGTTGGGACCCGCATCTTCCGGGTCTGAGGTACAGACGTAAGTGCGGTCTTCGACGCGGGCGACATCGGACGGATCGGACAAGGCAAGGTAGGAATTCTTGCGCTTCGCCGGGTTGAGCTTGATCAGGCTGCCGGATGCGACCATCTCGGCAAACAGACGCTCGGCCTCTTCCTGCGAGCCGTCGCACCAGACGATGCTGTCGGGCTCGGCGAGCGCCGCCACTTCGGCAACCCAGGCGCGCAGCCGGGCGTGTTTGACGTAGGCGGGGGTTTGGTCGGGCTGGGGCATCACGGGAAGATCTCCCTCTGTTTTTTAATTTGAGCCGGTCGGCCGCCTGCTCGCTGGCTGCTGTCGGCGGGGCTTGCGGTAGTTCGCAGCGGGGCGGTGGCGCAAGTCGCGGAGCCGACTCGAACGGCTCATTCTCCCACAATGGACAGCCCGGTTGTCGGCAGAAGATGCCTGCCTCCTCCCACATAAGAGGGTTGCGCCGCGAAATACCGGGTTTGTGAAAGTCGGCGTTGGCGACACGGCGATACAATTGGGATTACGACATAGAGGAGAAGGTTCATGGACGAGCGTATCCGCGCCGCGGCACTGGAATATCACCGCAACCCCAAACCCGGCAAGATTGCCGTCACCCCCACCAAGGCCCTCACCAGTCAGACGGACTTGTCGCTGGCCTATTCGCCGGGCGTCGCCGCTGCCTGTGACGAGATCGTGCGCGATCCATCCACGGCGGCCTTGTATACCTCGCGCGCCAATCTGGTGGCGGTCGTCACCAACGGCACCGCGGTATTGGGACTGGGCAACATCGGCCCGCTGGCCGGCAAGCCGGTGATGGAAGGCAAGGGGGTGTTGTTCAAGAAGTTCGCCGGCGTGGACGTATTCGACATCGAGATCGCCGAGAACGACCCGGAGAAGCTGGTCGACATCATCGCATCGCTGGAGCCCACCTTCGGCGGCATCAATCTGGAAGACATCAAGGCGCCGGAGTGCTTTTATGTCGAAGCGAAACTGCGCGAGCGGATGAAGATCCCGGTTTTCCACGACGACCAGCACGGCACCGCCATCATTGCCAGTGCCGCCGTGCTGAATGCCATGCGCGTGGTCAACAAGGACGTTGCCAAGGTCAAGCTGGTGTGTTCCGGGGCGGGAGCGGCGGCGATCGCCTGCCTCGATCTGCTGGTGAGTCTCGGTCTCGATCCGAAGAATGTTCTTGCGGTCGATAGCAAGGGCGTGATTCATAGCGGACGCGAGGGACTCGATCCATCCAAGGCGCGCTATGCCCAGGCGACGGCAGCGCGTTCCCTGGCCGACGCAATTATCGGCGCGGACATTTTCCTCGGCTTGTCTGCGGCCGGCGTATTGAAGCCCGAGATGGTCAAGGTCATGGCGCGCGATCCGCTGATTCTCGCCATGGCCAATCCCGATCCCGAAATTCGTCCGGAAGAGGCCAAGGCCGTGCGTCCTGACGCCATCATCGGCACCGGCCGTTCGGATTATCCGAACCAGGTCAACAATGTCCTGTGTTTTCCGTACATGTTCCGCGGCGCACTGGACGTCGGCGCCACGACCATCAACGAGGCGATGAAAGTGGCGGCTGTGAGGGCCATCGCGGAGCTGGCGCACGCCGAGCAATCGGAGGTGGTCACGGCGGCCTACGGCACGGAGGATCTTTCCTTCGGCCCCGAATACCTGATTCCAAAACCTTTCGATCCGCGGCTCATCCTCAAGGTGGCTCCGGCGGTGGCTCAGGCCGCGATGGATTCCGGCGTCGCGACGCGGCCCATTGTCGACATGGAGGCCTATGTTCACCAGTTGAATGACTTCGTCTATTCGACCGGCCTGCTGATGCGCCCGGTGTTCATCGCCGCCAAGAAGAATCCGGCCCGCGTGGTGTTCTGCGAAGGCGAGGACGAGCGCGTCTTGCGCGCCGTGCAAACGGTGTGCGACGAGGGTCTGGTGCGGCCGATATTGATCGGTCGGCCCGAAGTGGTGGAGAGGAGCATCGCCCGTCATGGCCTGCGGATCCGTGCCGGCGAGCATTTCGAGCTGATCAGCCCGGACTCCGATCCGCGCTACAAGGAACTCTGGCAGGACTATCACGGGCTGATGTCGCGCAAGGGCGTCAGCGTCGAGTACGCCAAGCTGGAAATGAGACGGCGCACGACGCTGATCGGCGCCATGCTGGTGCGACACGATTATGCCGATGCCGTTATCTGCGGCACCTTCGGCAAGCATTCGCTGCATCTGCGCTACATCGACAGGGTGATTGGCAGGAAGCCGGGAATTAACCATTTCTACGCCATGAACATGCTGATCCTGCCGCGCCGCACCTTGTTCATCGGCGATACCTATGTGAATTACGATCCGACGGCCGAACAACTTGCCGAAATGGCGCTGCTCGCTGCCGACGAGGTGGCGCGCTTCGGCCTGGTGCCCAAAGCGGCGCTGCTGTCGCATTCGAGTTTCGGCACCGAGGACACGCCGACGGCGATCAAGATGCGCCGCGCGCTGGAGATTCTGCGCAGAATCGCGCCGCAGCTCGAGGTGGATGGCGAGATGCATGGCGATGCGGCGCTTTCCGAAGACATCCGGCGCCAGGTGTTTCCCGACTCGATGCTCAAGGGCCAGGCCAACCTGCTCATCATGCCGACGCTGGATGCCGCCAATATCGCCTTCAATCTGATCAAGACCACGGCCGGCGACGGACTGACGGTAGGTCCGCTGCTGCTCGGCGCAGCACGTCCGGTGCATATCCTGACGCCGACCGCGACGGTCAGGCGGATCGTCAACGTTGCCGCATTGTTGTCGGTGGAGGCGCAGCAGCAGTCAAAAAGCGGCAGCTGATTCCTACCATGACCGAGGCCCGCACCGCCCTGATCCTGACCGGCGGCGGTGCCCGCGCCGGCTATCAGGTCGGCGTGCTGAAGGCGATCCGCGAGCTGCTGCCGGAGCCGCGCCGCAATCCGTTTCCGATTCTGTGCGGCACCTCGGCCGGCGCTCTCAACGCCGCGTCGCTGGCGGTTGGGGCCGAGGATTTCGGCGCCGGCGTCGATAACCTGGTCAAGGTCTGGGAAAACTTCGGCGCGCATCAGGTCTATCGTGCCGATCCGGTCAGCATGGGTGTCTCCGGCGCGCGCTGGGTGTCGACGCTTGCCGTTGGCTGGCTGACCCGGCGTTCTCCGCGTTCGCTGCTGGACAACTCGCCGCTGCGCGACCTGCTGCGCGACAGTCTCGACTTCAGCCGTATCGCACAGGCCATCGAAAGTCGTGCCCTGCATTCGGTCGCCATCACCTGCTCCGGCTATTCGAGCGGGCAGAGTGTCACCTTCTTTCAGGGCCGGCAGGGCAGCGAAGGCTGGCGGCGCAGCCAGCGGGTAGGGGTGCCAATCGATATCTCTCTCGATCATCTGATGGCCTCCAGTGCGATCCCCTTCATTTTTCCCGCCGTGCATATCAACCGCGAATGGTTTGGCGACGGCTCGATGCGGCAGGTTGCGCCGGTTTCGCCGGCGATCCATCTCGGCGCGCACAAGATCCTGGTGGTCGGGGCGGGTCGCATGGTCGAGGAAGATGCACGGCCGCGTGGCGAGATCTATCCCTCGCTGGCGCAAATCGCCGGTCATGCAATGTCGAGTATTTTTCTCGACAGCATGTCGGTGGATCTGGAGCGGATGAGCCGCATCAACAGGACGCTGTCGCTGATTCCGGAGGCGGTCCGCGGCGAGCAGGGAACGGCTCTGCGTCCGATCGAGATGCTGACCATCGCACCGTCGCAGCGCCTCGACCATCTCGCCGCGCGCCATGCCACGGCCTTGCCGTGGCCGGTGCGGGCCATGTTGCGCGGCATCGGTGCGATGAATGAAAACGGCGGCGCGCTGACCAGCTATCTGCTGTTCGAGCGGCCCTACACCAGGGCTTTGATCGATCTGGGCTACGCGGACACGCTGGCGTGCCGGGATGAAGTACGGCGGTTTCTTGACTTGGCTTGAGTTAATGTTATTGTCGAGCCTTGAGGCTTAAGTCCTTTATTTGCATGGAAAACTGCCGATACAGCTCATTTCAGAGGGGATATCCTCTGCTAGAATGTTTCGGTCGCAGGAGGGGTAACTCCATGAAAAAAGTATTACTGATGTTGTTGGCGGCTGCAATAGTCGGCGCTGGCAGTACGCCAACTGACGTCGAAGCAGCCACCAAGAAGAAAGCCGTGGCTGGAAAAAAGAAGGCTCCCCGCATAATGGTGCAGATCACGGCCAGGAAGATGGTGCGCGCCAAATCCGCCCACCGCGGCGCATCCCTTGATGACGCCACGCATCTGGCCCTGCAGTCATCGGCTGTCCTGGTGCTGGATCAGGCCACGGGTGCGGTCCTGTTTGAAAAGAACCCCAACGCCGTGTTGCCGATCGCGTCGATTACCAAGCTCATGACCGCGATGGTGGTGCTTGACGCGAAACCCAATCTGACCGAGGTCCTGGCGATCGGCGAGGAGGATGTCGATGTCCTCAAGGGCACGCGTTCCCGGCTCAAGGTCGGCACTCGGCTGGAGCGCGAGGAAATGCTGCGCCTGGCCTTGATGTCTTCGGAAAATCGAGCGGCCTCCGCCTTGTCGCGCCACTATCCCGGCGGTCGGGAGGCTTTTGTTGTCGCCATGAACCAGAAGGCGCAAGCCCTGGGTCTGGTCGACACGCGGTTTCTGGACCCGACCGGATTGACTGCGGCCAACGTATCGAGTCCGCGTGATCTGGCGAAAATGGTCGATGCCGCGCACCGGTACCCGCTGATTCGCGAGTTTTCGACGACGTCGGAGGGTGAATTCAGTATCGCCGGCCGGCCACAGCATTTCCACAACACCAACACCCTGGTGAAGAACCCGACCTGGGTGATCGGCCTGTCCAAGACCGGTTACATCAATGAGGCCGGGAAATGCCTGGTAATGCAGGCCTGGCTCAACAACAAGCCGACCATCATTGTGCTGCTTGACTCCTGGGGCAAGATGACCCGCATCGGCGATGCCAACCGCATCAAGCGCTGGGTCGAAAGCGCGTCCCTGGCGCGGGCGAGCGCGGGCTGATTTTCGCGACGAATGAGACTTGGCCGCCTGCGGGCGGCCTTTTCCTTTGCCGCGCGGAATGTGCTACAGGCTGCTAAAATCGCCAGCAAAATTATGCTGCTCGCCAAGCCGCGGGAGCGGCCCGGCGAGCACTTCTTCCTTCTTTCCTGATCGGTCGTCCAGTGAGCCCAGTATCTTCCCCCGCTTCCCCGCCTGAACGCATAGTTATCGCCACTCGCGAATCCCGGTTGGCGCTATGGCAGGCCGAACATGTACGCAGTCTCTTGCGGCAACTGTATCCGGCCTGCCGTGTCGAATTGCTCGGCATGACCACGCGCGGTGATCAGATTCTCGATCGGCCGCTGTCGAAGGTCGGCGGCAAGGGGCTGTTCGTCAAGGAACTGGAGGCTGCCCTGCTCGACGGTTCGGCCGATCTCGCGGTGCATTCCATGAAAGACGTGCCGATGCAGATGGAGCCGGAGTTTTCCCTGGTTGCCATCGGCCCGCGCGAAGTGCCGCTCGACGCCCTGGTGTCGAGCAAGTACGCCAGCTTGGCAGACATGCCGCCCGGTGCCGTGGTCGGCACCTCCAGCCTGCGCCGCGAATCCCAGCTGCATGCGCGCTACCCTCATCTCACGGTGACGCCCCTGCGCGGCAATCTCGACACCCGTTTGCGCAAGCTCGACGAGGGCCAGTTCGACGCCATCATTCTCGCCGCGGCGGGCCTCAAGCGACTGGGTCTCGGTGACCGCATCCGCGCCGTGCTGCCCGCCGAAGATTCCTTGCCCGCCGCCGGGCAGGGCGCGCTCGGGATCGAAGCGCTGGTCTCGCGACCGGACGTGGCCGCTTGGCTGGCGCCGCTGAACGATCCGGCTACCGCCGCCTGCGTGCGCGCCGAGCGCGCCGTTTCGCGGGCGCTGGCGGGCAGTTGCGAAGTCCCGCTCGGGGCCTATGCCGAAATGCGTGCGGGCAGCGTCTATCTGCGTGGCTTCGTCGCGTCACCGGACGGCACGCGCATGGCGCAGGCCGAACTCAGCGGCAGTTCCGCCGACCCGGAAGCACTCGGTCTGCAATTGGCGGCAGAACTGCGCCAGCAGGGGGCTGCGGAAATTCTCGCTGCGCTGGGCAGCTGACTATGTCCTTGACCGGCCGCCATGTCGTGGTGACGCGCCCGGCCGGGCAGGCGGCGCATTTCGCCACGGCATTGACCGACCAAGGCGCGATACCGGTGCTCTATCCGGTACTGGAAATCCGCGACATCGAAGATGTCGCACCGCTGCTCGACGCCGCGATTCGCCTCGACAGCTACGACCTCGCCGTGTTCGTCAGCCCCAATGCGATAGAAAAGGCGCTGGCCGCGATCCTGCCGCGCCGATCCTGGCCAGCCACTCTGCGCGTGGCGGCGCTGGGCAAGAGCAGCGAACGCGAACTCGCCCGGCATGGCATTCATGACGTCATCTCGCCGCCCTTGCGCTTCGACTCCGAAGCCTTGCTGGAGCTTCCCGAGTTGACCGATGTGCGCGGCCGCCGCGTGATCATCTTCCGCGGCGATGGCGGCCGCGAAGTTCTCGGCGATACCCTCAAGGCGCGTGGCGCGAGCGTCGAGTATGTGACCTGCTACCGCCGTGGGCGGCCACAACTCGACCCTGCCCCCTTGCTCAAGCTGTGGGAGGAAGGGCAGCTCGATGCCGTGACCCTGACCAGCAGCGAGGGCCTGCGCAATTTTTTCGACATGGTCGGCCGTCTCGGCCAGGCGTGGCTGAAGAAGACGCCGGCTTTCGTGCCGCATTTGCGCATCGCCGAGCAGGCACAGGCCCTGGGTCTCGCTAAAGTGATCCCGACGGAACCCGGCGATGACGGTTTGCTGGCCGGACTCATGCAATACTTCGCCTCTCATGGAAACGGAAACTCCCGCCCAAACTGATTCGACGCCCGCCACCAGCCGGTGGCGGGAGGCTCTGCGCCAGCCGACGCTGCGGGTTCTCGCGGTCGCGATTGTGGTGGTGGTGGCGCAGTGGGTCGATACCCGCATGCAGGTCACCGGTCTGCAGCAGGAACTTGCCCGGCGCCTGAGCGAAGGCGACTCCGTGGTCAAGGAAGGGCGCGCCCTGGCCCGGCAGAGCCAGGAAGCGCTGGCGGCCTTGCAAGCCAAGGTCGGCGTGCTGGAAGCGAAGCTGGCCGAAACCCAGAGTCAGGCGGTGGCCCTGGAAGCCATGTATCAGGAACTTTCCAGCACCCGCGACGAACGCGTGCTGGCTGAAGTCGAGCAAGCCGTCGCGATTGCCATGCAGCAGTTGCAGTTCGCCGGCAATGTCGAAGCCGCGCTGATCGCCCTGCAGGGTGCCGACGCGCGTCTCGCGCGCTCCGTGCAGCCGCAGTTCCTGCCCGCCAGAAAGCTCATTGCCCGCGACATCGAGCGTCTCAAGGCCACGCCGGGCGCCAATGTCACCGGCCTGTCGCTGAAGATCGAAAGCGTGGTGGCCGCCGTTGATGGCCTGCCGCTGGCCTATGAGCAGCGGCCGCTAGCTGTCGTGGTCAAGCCGCTATCGCCGGCAAAACCGGCGAGCGCCGATTACTGGCGTGAACTCGGCGCCGACCTGTGGCGCGAGTTCAGGCAGCTGGTGCGCCTCGAGCGCATCGACCAGGCCGATCCTGCGCTGCTTTCGCCCAACCAGAGCTTTTTCCTGCGCGAGAACCTCAAGCTGCGCCTGCTCAACGCGCGCCTGGCGCTGCTGCAACGTGACGGCAAGACTTTCCGCGAAGAGATACGCCAGTCGCGCGAGCAGCTTGATCGCTACTTCGATGGTCACGCCAGATCCGTACAGGCAGCGCAGGGGACCTTGCGCACGCTGGCGACCACCGATGTCAGCTTCGATCTGCCGGGCCTGGCGGAAACCCTGACGGCCCTGCGCAACCTGAAGTTTGCCCGCGAGCGCAGCACCGGCGGCGCTTCAGGCAAATAGGGTTCGCCATGCGCGCGCTGTTCTGGCTGCTGACTCTTGCTGCGCTGGCAGTGGGCCTGGCGCTGGCCGCGCGCTACAACGACGGTTATGTGTTGCTGGTGCTGCCGCCATGGCGCGCGGAAGTTTCACTCAACCTGTTTCTTCTGGCGTGTGTCGCCGGCTTCTTCGTCATCTACCTGCTGGCGCGCGCCGTCAGCCATACCCTGGCCCTGCCGCGCGCGGTGGCCCAGTTTCGCCAGCGGCGACAACAGGAAAAGGCCGCGCTGGCCCTGCGCGATGCCTGGCGTTTGTTGCAGGAAGGTCGCTACGGGCATGCCCTGCGTGCCGCCGAAAAGGCCCGGCCGGATCCCGCCACCTCGGGCATGCTGGCGCTGGCGGGCTGGCGCGCCGCCCACGCCATGCGCGACGCCGAGCGCACGGCGGAATGGGCGACGCGCGTGCGCGGATACGATGCGGCCGGCCTGCAGGCGGCTCGATTGATGACCGCGGCCGAATTTGCCCTCGAAGACCGTCGCTTCGAGGATGCCCGCGACGCCTTGCAACAACTCACCTCGCGTCAGGGGCGGCACATCGCCGCCTTGCGCCTCAGCGTGCGCGCCGAGCAGGGCCTGGGCAACTGGCGCGAAGTGGCGCGCCTGGTGCGCCAGCTCGAAAAACACCAGGCCCTGACCGCGGAACAGGCGGGACCGATTCGCAGTCGCGCCGTGCGCGAAGCCCTGCGCGGCTTGCGCGAAGACCCTTCGGGGCTCATGCGCTACTGGCGCGAACTGGATGACAGCGATCGCGGCGAAGCCTCGCTGGCACTGGAAACGGCGCGCGCGCTGGCGGCCGCGGCAGATTTCCGCGAGGCCCAGCGCGTGATCGAGGATGCGCTGGAGGAACACTGGGATACCGCGCTGGTGCTGGCCTATGGCGAGTGCGGCCGGCCCGGGGAGCCCGCCGGGGACGTCCTCGGCCGCATCGCGCAGGCTGAAAAATGGCTGCAACGCATGCCGCGCGACGGCGCCCTGCTGCTGACTCTGGGCCGGTTGTGCCGCCAGCAGCAGCTGTGGGGCAAGGCCCGCAGTTATCTCGAAGCCGCGCTGGCCATCGCGCCTTCGCGCGCCGTCCACGTCGAACTGGCGCAACTGCTCGACCAGCTCGAAGAGTCGGCGCTGGCGGTACGCCACTATCGCGCGGCGGCGGTGCTCTGACCCGCCGCATTGTTTTGCATTCAGCGCGCGGATGCCGGAGATTCAGGGTTCGGTGCTAACTCGACCCACTTCGGCGCGATGCCGCGCGCGGTGAGCCAGTCGGCCATGGCATAGCCGGTGCCGGCACGCCAGCACTTGAGGTCTTCGGGGCGGAACAGCCTGTACTCGGCGAGTTCGGGAGACAGCACGATCTCGCCGCTCGCCAGCACGTGGTAGGCGATGATGATCTGGTTCATGCGCTGGAAGTCATACACGCCGACCAGGCTGGGCGCATCGATGCGCAAACCGGTTTCTTCCAGGACCTCGCGGGCGATGCCCTCCTGAGGTGCTTCGCCGGCTTCCATGAAACCGGTGATCAAGGAGAACATCCGGCCCTGCCATGCCGCGTTGCGCGCCAGCAGCACCTGGCCGTCGCGGTCCTCCATCTCGATGATCGCGGCCAGCACCGGCGTCGGATTGTTCCAGTGAGTCCAGCCACAGGCCGGGCAGCGCAAGCGAAGCTTTGGACCGCCGTCCTCCACCTCGGAGAGCAGTTGCAGGGGCGTTGCACAATTGGGACAGAAGTTGAATTGATGATCCATGCAATGCCTCGAACGGTGAATACGTCGGTGTGCGACCAGGATGCCTGTCTAATTCCTCGGCAATTTCACGTACCCCTGCTCATACGTGTCCACGTCCGGTGGGAAGACGATCCAGTCATGTGCGGAGCGGGTCCAGATGTGGCGATTGATCTTGAACCAGCCGGGATCGTCAAAGGTTCCGCCGGAGACGACGCGAACGCCCGGGTTCCTTTCCAGCGTGACCAGCACCGTGGTGCCGCAGCGACTGCAGAAGTGGGATCGAATCCATCGATGGCTTTCGTCCGATCGATGTTCGTACTGCGTCAGCGTGGTGCCAAGCACTTCCACCTGGTCTTCCTCGAAGGCGACCACAATCGCAAATGCGGAGCCCGTGCGGCGCTGGCAATACGTGCAGTGACAAACCTGGCTGAGCGCGGGCTCGCCCGTGACGCGATAGCGAATCGCACCGCACAAGCAGCCGCCTTCGTGTACTGAATTCATCGTCAAACCTCCTTTGCGGATTGTGTATGACAAGGGGTTGGGGACAATCCAATGGTCATTGTCCGTGCCTCGAGAGTCGGTGCTGGTGGTACGCCGTCAACTCGCCGCTGCAGCGCTCTAAACCCAGTCGCGCGGCGGCAGGAAGTCGGTGTACAGCCTGGCTTCCTCGCTGCCTGCCTCGGGTTGCCAGTTGTAGCGCCACTTGACGATGGGCGGCAGCGACATCAGGATCGACTCGGTGCGGCCTCCGGACTGGAGGCCGAACAGCGTGCCGCGATCCCAGACCAGGTTGAACTCGACGTAGCGTCCGCGCCGGTAGGCCTGGAAGTCGCGTTCGCGCTCGCCGTACGCGATGTCGTTGCGACGTTCGATGAGCGGCAGGTAGGCGGCGGTGAAATGATCGCCGACACTCTGCGTCAGCGCCTGGCAATGGTCGAAACCGCCCTGGTTGAGATCGTCGAAAAAGATGCCGCCGATGCCGCGGGCTTCATTGCGGTGCTTGAGGAAGAAGTATTCGTCGCACCATTTCTTGTAGCGCGGGTGGACCTCGGGGCCGAAGGGCGCCAGCGCGTCCCTGCAGGTCTGGTGGAAGTGCCGGGCGTCTTCCTCGAAGCCATAGTAGGGGGTCAGGTCCATGCCGCCGCCGAACCACCACACCGGCTCCTCGCCTTCCTTCTCGGCGACGAAAAAGCGCACGTTGAGGTGCGAGGTCGGGCAATACGGGTTGCGCGGATGCAGCACCAGCGAAACGCCCATTGCCTGCCAGCGGCGACCTGCCAGTTCGGGCCGATGCGCGGTGGCCGAGACCGGCATCTGCTCGCCCTTGACGTGGGAAAAATTTACGCCGCCGCGCTCGAACACCTTGCCCTCTTCGATCAGGCGGGAAATCCCGCCGCCGCCCTGCGGCCGGTCCCAGGCGTCGCGCAGGAAAGGCTGGCCTTCGATGGCTTCGAGTTTGCCGACAATGCGGTCCTGCAAGCCGGTGAAATAATCCCGGATCGAAGCAATGTCCATCAAAGGTCGGGCAGTTTCATTTCCAGCACCTTCTCCGCCTGCTTGGCGCGGAAGACGGTAAGCTTTTCGGCGAGCGCGGCGTCGGTGCCGGCCAGTATCGCCACCGCGGCCAGCGCCGCGTTGGCGGCGCCGCCCTCGCCGATGGCGAAGGTGGCGACCGGAATGCCTTTCGGCATCTGCACGATGGCCAGCAGGGAATCGAGACCCTGCAAGTGCTTCGACGGGATTGGCACGCCGAGTATCGGAATAATCGTCTTGGCGGCCAGGATGCCCGCCAGATGGGCGGCGCCGCCGGCGCCGGCAATGATGCAGCGCAGGCCGCGGTCGCGGGCTGCGGCGGCATAGTCGATCGCCAGATCGGGCGTGCGGTGGGCGGAGAGGACGCGCGCCTCGTAGGGCACGTCGAACTCCTTGAGTATCCTGGCCGCTGCCTGCATTATTGGCCAGTCGGAATCGGAACCCATGAGGATGCCGACGATGGGGTTCTTGGTGCCGCTGCCGTTCATTTCGCTACTCCTTTGGCATTGCCGGCGGCAACGCGCTCTGCGGCCTCCAGGGTGTTGGCCAGCAGCATGGTGATGGTCATCGGACCGACGCCACCGGGCACCGGGGTGATGGCGCCGGCGACTTCCTTGGCGCTGTCGAAATCGACATCGCCGCACAGCTTGCCCTCGCTGTTGCGGTTGATGCCAACGTCAATCACCGTGGCGCCGGGTTTGATCATGTCGCCGGTGATCATTTTCGCCCGACCGACGGCGGCCACCAGGATATCGGCGCGGCGGGTGTGGAACGCCAGATCCTTCGACTGCGAATGGCAGATGGTGACGGTGCAGCTCTTGGCCAGCAGCAGCATGGCCATCGGCTTGCCGACGATGTTGCTGCGGCCGACGATGACGACTTCGGCGCCTTTCAGGGGCACGTTCGCGCTCTCCAGCATCTTCATGACGCCGTACGGCGTGCACGGGATGAAACGCGGGTTGCCCTGCATCAGGGCGCCGACGTTTTCGGCGTGAAAGCCGTCGACGTCCTTCTCGGGCGAGATCGACTCGAGCACCGCCGCCGAATCGAAATGCTTCGGCAGCGGCAGCTGCACAAGGATGCCGTGCACCGCAGGGTCGGCGTTGAGTTCCGCGATCCGGGCAAAAACCACGGCCGGATCGACATCGACGGAGTACACGTCCTTGATCGAGCGCATGCCGGCTTTTTCGCAGGCGGCGACCTTGTTGCGGACATAGACCGCCGAGGCCGGGTCTTCGCCGACCAGGATTGCCGCCAGGCAGGGGGTGATGCCTTTGCTCTTCAAGGCGGCGGCACGCTCGGCCAACTGGCCGCGGACTTCTGCCGAGAGGGCGATGCCATCAATAATTCTTGCAGTCATGTTGTCTTCCGCACGTTGTGTTCAGAGGTGCCGTCAGCGCTGGCTTCAGGCGGGTGCCGGCTCGCTCGTCGGGTCTGTCACCCCGGCGCCGAGTTGTTTGGCCACGGCCTCGCGTCCGGCCGCAAAGGCGCGGCGATTGGCGTCGACCACGTTTTCTCCCTTGCGCGCAAAGCGGTTGACGATGCAGGCCAGCAGGACGTCCGGCGCGAACGGCAGGTAGTCGGCGATGGCGCCCAGCATGACCGTATTGCCGAGCCTGACCTCGCCCAGTTCGAGGGCGATCGACATGGCATCGAAGGAGACCACGCGGCGGCCGGCGGTGCGCATCTGGCCGGTCGGATCCTCGGGATAATCGAACAGGCCGAGCTCGACCACCGGCGGCACCAGCCTGGCATTGTTCACCAGCGCCAGGCCGTCGGGCCGCAGGTAGTGCGACCAGCGCAGGGCTTCGGCGCCTTCGAAACCGAGCAGCACCTGCACCGTGCCCGGCGCGATCTGCGGCGACAGCACCTTGCGCCCGAAGCGCAGATGCGAGGTAACCACGCCGCCGCGCTGCGCCATGCCGGCCACTTCGGTTTTCTTGACGTCGTGCCCTTCGGCGATGGCGGCCTCGGCGAGAATCTCGGTGGCCGTCATGACGCCCTGGCCGCCGATGCCGCAGACGAGAATGTTGGTGATGTCGTTGTGGCTCATTGTTTGACCTTCCCCCCGACCCCCTCCCCAGGAGAGGGGGTGACTGTGGTGCGCCGCTGCGCGGCTTCATGTGGTGGCGGCGCCCTCCTTGGGGCGGCCCTGCGGAGTGCGCTCATGTCTTGACGATGTGGATCGGGATGTCGCGCCGCGGCACATGCTGAATCGCATCCGGCGCGCAGGGCTGGACGCAGAGGCCGCAGCCGGTGCAGGCCTGATTGTCGATATTGACGAAGGCCAGTTCGACCTCGCGCCCCGAGGGCTTGATCACCTTTTCGCGGCGCGTGACGTGGATCGCCGGGCAGCCGACTTCGATGCAGTTGCCGCAGCCGGTGCACTTGTCCTCCTCGACCAGATAGGGGCGGAAAGGCTTGAAATCGTCGATCAGCACGCAGGGCCGGCGGGCAATGATCACCGAGGGCGCATCGATCTTGATTTCTTCGCGGATGGTCTTGAACAGGATCGGCAGTTCGTACGGATCCACCACCTTGATCCGCTCGTTGGCCACGCCGAGCGCTTCGACCACCTTGGCCAGATCGACGCGCGGCGCTTCCTTGCCGTGGATGTCCTTGCCCGAGGCCGGGGTGGCCTGACCGCCGGTCATCCCGGTGGTATTGTTGTCGAGCAGCAGGACAGTGATGTTGCCCTTGTTGTAGGTGATGTTGAGCAGGCCCTGCATGCCCATGTGCATGAAGGTCGAATCGCCGATCACGGCGACGATCCGCTTGTTCTTGTCGACCGCGCCGCGACCCTTGTCGATGCCGAGCGCGACGCCCATCGTGGCGCCCATGCAGATCGTGGTATCGAGCGCATTCCAGGGATGGCCGGCGCCGAGGGTATAGCAGCCGATATCGCCGGTGACGATGATGTTCTTGATTTGCGCCAGCGTGTAGTAGATGCCCATGTGCGGGCAGGACGCGCACAGCGTCGGCGGCCGCGGAAACACTTTCATCGGCGCGGCGGCGGGCGCCGCGGGCGCCGGTTCCTTGCCGAGCAGCCGATCCACCGCCGGGATCAGCACCTGCGGTGACAGTTCGCCCATCCTCGGCAGCACATCCTTGCCATGACAGGCAATGCCCGCCGCCTTGATTTCCGTTTCGAGCAACAGCTCGGTTTCCTCGATCACCAGCAACTTGTCGCAGATCGCCGCCAGCGCGCGCATTTTTTCCGGCGGCCACGGCCAGGAGAAGCCCAGCTTCAGCACCGGCGCATCGGGAAAGGCTTCCTTGACATGCATGTAGGCGGGGCCCGAGGCGACGAAACCGACGCGCCGGTCGCTGCCCGGTTCCAGCACGTTGAGCGGCGATGCCTCGGAAACGCCGCGCAGGGTTTCTTCGCGCAGATACACGCCCGGGATGCGCGTCCTGGCATGAGCCGGCACCATCACCCAGCGCTCCGGGTTCTTGATGAAGCCCGCCGGTTCGTGGGCCTCGCGCTCGCCGACCGTGACCAGCCCCTTGACATGGCAGATGCGGGTGGTGAGGCGCACCAGCACGGGCGTCTCGTACTGCTCGGATAGCGCAAAGGCATATTGCGTCATCTCGTAGGCTTCCTGCGAGTCTGCCGGTTCCAGCACCGGCAGATGCGCGAAGCGACCCCAGAAACGCGAGTCCTGTTCATTTTGCGACGACGACAGGCCGACGTCGTCGGCCACGGCGATCACCAGGCCACCGTAGGCGCCGGTAATGGTCATGGTCATCAGGCAGTCGCTGGCGACATTGAGGCCAACGTGCTTCATGGCACAGAAGGCCCGGGCGCCGGTCATCGACGCGCCAAGGGCAACCTCCATCGAGACCTTTTCATTGACCGACCATTCGGTGTGGAGATCCGGATAACGCGCCAGCGACTCGATGATTTCGGTAGCGGGAGTGCCGGGATAGGCGGCAGCGACGCGGACGCCGGATTCCCATACGGCACGGGCAACGGCTTCGTTCCCGGAAAGCAGAAGCCGGCTGGCGGCAGGGGCGGGCATGACGGCGGCCATGGTCTCTCTCAGGCAAGGGAAAAAATTGACCTGCGCCGGGGCGCACCCTCGCGCAGGTCATCGTCAAAAGTATCCAGCCGAATTATCCGGATTTGCGAGCCGTGCGTCCAGAGTGGCGGCGAATAACTGTTGCGCGCATCCTTGATGCCACGCATAAGTTCAGTCCGCGATAAATCCGGGCGATAGCGGATGCAGAAGACTTTATGAGTTTGCGGGGATCCCGGTTTATAATCCGACAAAAATAGTCAAGTATTAATCCCAACCCTTTATACAGAGAGAAAAAAACATGATCAACGTCAATGGCCGCGAAATTGAAACTGACGCCGAAGGCTATCTGGCCTCGCTCGACGACTGGACCGAGGACGTCGCGCAAGTCCTCGCCGAGCGCGACCAGCTGGCGCTCGCCGAAGAACACTGGCAGGTGGTGCGCTGGATCCGCGACTACTACGCGGAAAACGGCACGGCGCCCAATCTGCGCGTCATGTCGAAACTGATCGGCGACTCGCTCGGCGAGCAATTCGGCGACAAGAAATACCTGTTCGACCTGTTTCCCTACGGCCCCGCCAAGCAGGCCGCCCGTTACGCGGGAATGCCGAAGCCCACCGGCTGCGTTTGAAATCTACTGCGCGTGCCGGATCGGGGATTGGGCGGCTCAGTTGGCAAACCCGGCTATCCTCATGTACAGGAACGTACATTCCGGTAGCTGCGCTCCGGCCGCACCCCGCTGCGGCCCGCTCGCGACGATTTCTTCACGAGCGCTGAGTCAGGGGTGATGGCGGCGCCGCCCAGTCGGCGCCGACTTTCATTTGCGCCAAGCGCGGCGCGGGATTTTCCTCGACCGCAATTGGCGGCATAATCGGGCTTGCCCGGAATACGAATAACAGCGGGCCCCATCAACGCAGACGGACCGGTTTGCCTTGAACCGGCATGGAGCCATGACCAGCACCAGCAATGCAAGCGTACTTGCCGTGACCGATCTCAAACCGGTTGCTGCGCAAGCGCTATACCGCCGCTGTGATCCCGCGCTGCTCGATTTCGAGACTTCCGACCAACTGCCGCCGCTGGAAGAAATTTTCGGTCAACCCCGCGCCGTCGAAGCCGTGCGCTTTGCCATCGACATCGCCCGTCCCGGCTACAACCTGTTCGTGCTCGGCGAACCGGGCAGCAGCCGCCATGAAAACGTGCGCCAGCTATTGGCGGCGAAGGCGGCCAGCCTGCCGGCGCCCGACGATTACTGCTACGTCAATAATTTCGCCGAATCCCATTCTCCCCGTGTCCTGACGCTGCCGGCGGGGCGCGGTGCCGACCTGCGGCGCGACATGCAGCGGCTGACCGAGGAACTCGAGCCGGCCATCGCGGCAGCCTTCGACAGCGAGGATTTTCGTACCCATGCCGAGGCCATCCAGAACGAACTCAAGGAGCGCCAAACCGCCGCCTTGAACCAGCTCGGCGACGAATCGAAACAGCAGGGCATCGCCCTGGTGCGAACTCCACAGGGCTTTGCCTTTGCGCCGCTCGCCGGCGAGGAGCCGATGACCCCGGATGCCTTTACCGCCCTGGCCGATGAGGAGAAGCAGCGGCTGGGCCATGTGATGGAGGAGTTCGGCGAACGCCTGCAGAAGCTGATGCACCAGTTCCCGCGCTGGCGCAGAGAAATGCAGGGGCGGCTCAAGCAACTCGGCCGCGATACCATGAGCCTCGCCATCGGCCACCTGATCGACGAACTGAAGGAGCGCTACGCCGGACTGGAAAACGTCCTGGTCTTCCTCGCCGAGGTGCTGGCCGATATCGTCGAGTATGGCGAAGGCTTGCGCGAACAGCGCGGGGACAGCGAGAACTACGAACTCTCCGGCGATGGCCTTTCGGTGCAGCGCTATCAGGCCAACCTGCTCGTGGATAACGGCGGCGGCAAGTCGGCGCCGATCATCGTCGAGGACAATCCGACCTATCCGAACCTGATCGGCCGGGTCGATCATCTGGCCCATATGGGCACCGTGGTGACGAACTTCACGCTGATCAAGGCCGGCGCCCTGCATCGCGCCAACGGCGGCTTCCTGATGCTCGATGTGGACAAGGTCCTGCGTCAACCCTTCGCCTGGGAAGCCCTGAAGCGGACGCTCAAGGCGGGAGAGATCCGCATCGAGTCGCTCGAGCGGGCCCTCGGTTTTGCCAGCGCCCTGCCGCTGGCGCCCGAGCCCATCGCCCTGTCGTGCAAGGTCGTGCTGTTCGGCGAACCGCTGCTTTACTACCTGCTCAAGGAATACGATCCCGAGTTCAGCGAGCTGTTCCGCGTCGCCGCCGATTTTGAAACCGACATCGAACGCAGCGACAACAACACGCGGCTGTTTGCGCGCAGAGTCGCCGACCTGTGCCGCCGTGACCGCTTGCGGCCCTTCGAGCGCGCCGCGGTGGCGCGCGTGATCGAGCAGTCGGCACGCCTGGCCGGGGATGCGCAACGGCTATCCACCATTACGCGGGATATCGCCAAGCTGCTGCACGAGGCCGATCATGGCGCCGCGCGCGCCGGCCGCGCCACGGTCGGCGCCGACCATGTCGAAGAGGCACTGGCGGCCCAGGTCCGGCGCCATGACCGCCTGCGCGACCGGTATCAGGAAGCGATCCTGCGCGACACCCTGCTGATTGCCTCCAGCGGCGCTCATGTCGGCCAGATCAACGGGCTGGCCGTGATCGACCTCGGCGATCTCCGCTTTGCCCATCCGGTGCGCATCACCGCGACGGTGAGGGTGGGCGAAGGCGATGTCATCGACATCGAGCGCGAAACGGAACTGGGCGGCGCGATCCACTCCAAAGGCGTGATGATCCTCTCGGCCTTCCTCGCCTCGCGTTATTCCAGCCAGATGCCGCTCTCGCTCGCGGCGAGCCTGGTGTTCGAACAATCCTACGGCCCGGTCGAGGGCGACAGTGCCTCGCTGGCCGAGCTCTGCGCCTTGCTCTCGGCATTGTCCGGCGCGCAGATCGACCAGTCCCTGGCCATCACCGGTTCCGTCAACCAGTTCGGCGTGGTGCAGGCCATCGGCGGGGTGAACGAAAAGATCGAAGGCTTCTTCGACATTTGCCGCCTGCGCGGCCTGACCGGCCGGCAAGGCGTGCTGATCCCCGAGGCCAACCTGAAGAACCTGATGCTGCGCAACGATGTCGTCGCCGCCGTGACGGACGGCAAATTCCGCATCCATGCCGTTGCCAGCGTCGAGCAGGCGATCGAACTGCTGACCGGCATTGCCGCCGGCGAGCCGGATGACGAGGGCCTGGTGCCGGAAGGCAGCATCAACTATCTAGTGGCGACGCGACTGCTCGAGATGTCGCAAGTGCGCCAGTCGTTCGCCGGCGGCGGCAAGCATCGCCGCCGAGCCCGCGAGGAAACCCGCGGCAGTTAGGTCCAGGGCAGCCTGACACCGTACGGGTGCCAGTCGCCCGTCGTCAGCAAGGCGTTCCGGTCAGGGGCACGAAGGCCACCGGCAGAACACGCTTTTCTTCAATGCGGCCGCGGCCGCTCTTGCTGACCACCAGCAGGTCCTGCGCGGCATGCTGTTCGCCGATGGGTATGACCAGGGTGCCGCCCGGTTTGAGTTGCTCGATCAGCGCCGGAGGAATGCTGCTGGCGGCTGCGGCCACCAGGATCCCGTCGTAGGGCGCGTGTTGCGGCCAGCCCAACTGGCCGTTGCCGGTACCCACTTCGACATTGTCATAGCCCATGCGCTGCAGCCTTGCGCCGGCTTCTGCGGCAAGTTCCGCGACGATCTCCATCGTGTAAACCCGCTTCACCAGCTTGGCCAGGATGGCGGCCTGATACCCTGAGCCGGTGCCGATCTCGAGCACCACATGCTCCGCCCGCGGCTGGATCAGGTCGGTCATCAGGGCCACGATGTAAGGTTGCGAGATGGTTTGCCCATGGCCGATCGGCAGCGGATGATTGGCATACGCGCAATATTGCAGCTCATCCGGCACGAACTCGTGACGCGGCACCTCGCGCAGGGCGTCCATCACCCGCTCGGCAAGGGCCGGACGACCGGTGAGGTGGCGCGTCGCCCATACCTCCTCGCGGATTTCCTCCAGCAGATAGTCCAGCTCTTTCCTGTTGTCGAATCTCATGCAACGTCTTCCGGGAGCAGGTTCGAGGCATGCCGGCAGCCTGCCGGGCTGTCGCCGATAACGGCCACATTTTCCGCGGTTCTTGTCGCTTCGGGTGCCAGGGATTCATGCAACACTTGCTTCCGTTCCCGTGCAGCCGGCCATCGGCATTTTTCCCGACGCGCAGCACTTACGGTCGCCACGCGACATGTTCGACGATGGACACGCAACAATAAGAAAAGCATTCACTCGTTGATTCAGCAGGACGAACTCGGCAGGAGGCATATGATGAATACATCATTTTCTTTCAAGGAACTTCGCGCTGCGATCCGGGCCTGGCGGCGTTACGGATTCTTCTCGCTCAATCAGCGCGAAGCGGAGATTATCGAAGCCGTGTATGCCCGCCTAACCTCGAGGCCGCTCAAAAGACTGCCGGCAGCCAGATAGCCGCATTCCCGGTCACCGGTTGGTGGCCGGGCGCCGTCATCCGGCGCCGAGTTTCTTCTGCAGGTAGGCCACCACGTCATCGAGGGTGATCAGCCTGGCGTAGTCGGCCTCGGGAATGTCCACCTTGAGCTTCTCGTGGAGTCCGAGCAGGAAGTTGAGCCAGTCCATCGAATCCAGATCCACCTGGTTGCGCAGCGGACGGTCGCCCCTCAGTTGGTCGGCCTCGACCTCGGGCGCGATCGACAAGAGCGTGGCCAGCGCCACGGCGCGGATTTCGGCATCGGTCATGGCGCCTCCGCAGGGCCGCCCCAAGGAGGCGCAGCCATCAACACGGAGCGGCCGATCAGGCCGCGAACCGCGGTCGCCCCCTTCCATGGGAAGGGGGATGGGGGGCAGGTAGTCATTGGTCCAACTCCTCGGGTCGTTGCAGCAGATCGTTCAATTCGAGCAGGAACAGCGCGCCGCGATGGCCGTCCGAAACGCGGTGGTCGGCCGAGAGGCTGGCCGTCACCACCGGCAGCACCTTGAGCCCGCCGTTGTCGGCCCACGGCCGCTCGGCGATGCGGCCGAAGCCCACCAGCGCCACCTGCGGCGGCGTGATGACGCCGAACACCGCCAGCGATCCCTGGTCGCCGAGATTGGTCACGGTGATCGTCGCCTCGCTCATCTCGGAACTGCGCAGCGAGCCGGCGCGCGTGCGCTTGACCAGGTCGGTCAGCTCCTGCATCAGCAACGTCAGCGGCTTGTGCTCCGCGTGCAGCAGCGCCGGTGCGATCAGGCCGCCCTGGCGCAGCGAAATCGCCACGCCGAGATTGATCGCGGCGACCGGCACGAAGCCGGCATTTCCGTTCTCTTGGCGCCAGTAGCCGTTGAGCTCGGGATAGCGCTTGAGCGCGAGGGCCACGGCCTTCAGCAGCAGCGCCGCCGGCAGCAGGCGCTCGGCCATGCTGCGCTGCGCGTTGGCGGCCTGCAGCCAGGCCAGTGCCTTCGCCAGCGGAATATCCTCGGCGACGTAGTAGTGCGGAATCTCGCGCTTGGAGCGGCTCATCGCCGCGGCGATGGTCTTGCGCATGTCGGCCAGCTTTTCCGCCGCCTTGTCGGCTACCTTCGCCGCCGGCGCCTGCTTGAGGGCCGCGGCTGCTTCCACATCCTCGAGCGTCACCGCGCCGCGCGGGCCAGTGCCCGTGATGCGGTCGAGATCGACGCCCTTTTCCTCGGCGTGCTTGCGCGCGGCGGGCGAAACCATGCGTCGCGTCGCGGGAGCAGGCGCCGCAGCGGGTGCAGCAGCAGGCGCAGCGATCGCGACCGCGGGCGCTGCCGTGGGCATCGGCTTCGCCGTCACCTGGCCGCGAAGCGGAATCCCAGGTGCGCAGAGCGAGCCAGCGCCGACTCCTGCCGGGGCAGTCTCGCCGGCTTCGAGCAAGGTCGCCATCAGCGTGCCGACCGGCATCTTCTGCCCGATTTCGGCGATCAGCTGGTACACCGTTCCCTCCTGCCAGCTTTCGATGTCCACCGCGGCCTTCGTGGTATCGACGATGGCCATGACCTGGCCTTTCTTCACCGTGTCGCCAACGCCGACTTTCCATTCGAGCAGAGTGCCCTCGTCCATGTCGGAGCCCAGTGCAGGCAACTTGAATTCGATCATCCCAGCATTTCCTTCACTGCGGCGACTATCTTCTCCGGCTGCGGCAGTGCGGCCGCTTCGAGGTGCCTGGCGTAGGGAATCGGCACCTCTTCCGAGCAGACTCTGGCCACCGGCGCGTCGAGTTCGTAGAAAACATTTTCCATGATGCGCGCCATCACCTCGGCGGCGAGGCTGCCGGTGCGCCAGCCCTCATCGACCACCACGGCGCGATGGCACTTGGCGACCGAGGCGGCGATGGTCGCGGTATCGAGTGGGCGCAACACGCGCAGGTCCACCACTTCCGCTTCGATGCCCGCCGCGGCCAGTTGCTCCGCCGCCTGCATTGCCTTGGGCAGCGATCCGCCATGGGTGATGATGGCGACGTCGCGGCCGACGCGGCGCACCTTGGCCGAGCGGATGTCGACCGTCCAGTCGTCGGGCAGCTCGCCTTCCATGTTGAACAAGCCGGCGTGCTCGAAGATCACCACCGGGTCGGGGTCGGCCAGCGCCGGCGCGAGCATGCCGCGCGCATCCTCGATGGTGGCCGGCGCCAGCACCTTGATGCCGGGAATGTGCGCGTACCAGCCTTCGAGGCTGTGCGAATGCTGGGCCGCCAGCTGGCGGCCGGCGCCGGTGGTCATGCGGATCACCAGCGGCACCGAGAACTGGCCGCCCGACATGTGGCGGTAGGCGGCGGCCGTATTCACGATCTGGTCCAGCGCGAGCAGACTGAAATTGACCGTCATCACCTCGACGATGGGTCGCATGCCGCCCAGCGCCGCGCCGATGCCGGCGCCGACGAAGCCGAGCTCGGACAGGGGCGTGTCGCGGATGCGTTCGGGGCCGAACTCGTCGAGGAAGCCCTTGGAGAAGGCGTAGGTGCCGCCGTAGCGCCCGACATCCTCGCCCATCAGGAAGACCCGCGGATCGGCGACGAGAGCCTCGTGCATCGCCTCGCGCATGGCTTCGCGGTAGTTGAGTTTGCGACTCATGATGCGTGCACGTCCCTTAGCAGGTCTTCGACCGGCTCCCAGGTGCCGGCCTCGGCGAAGGCGACGGCTGCGTCCACCTCCGCGTTGGCGCGCGCGTCGATGGCGAGGAATTCCTCTTCGGTCAGTTTGCCCTCCGCCTTGAGTCGTGCCGAGAAGGTGTGGATCGGTCCGCGCGTTTTCCATTCCTCTACCTCGGCCTTCTGCCGGTAGAGTTCGGCGTCGAACATCGAGTGGGCGCGGAAGCGGTAGGTCTGGTACTCGACGAACAGCGGCCCCTCGCCTGCACGCACGCGCTGCGCGGCCTGTTTCGTGATCTCATGCACCGCGACGATGTCCATGCCATCGACCTTCAGTGCCGGCATGTTGTAGGACGCCGCCTTGACGCAAAGATCGGTCTGTGACTCGCTGCGCTCGAGCGCGGTGCCCATGCCGTAGAGATTGTTCTCGCAGCAGAACAGCACCGGCAGCTTCCACAGCGCCGCCAGGTTCAGCGACTCGTGAAAGGCGCCCTCGGCCACCGCGCCGTCGCCAAAGAAGCAGGCGGTGATGCGTTTTTCGTTCTGCATTTTTGCGGCCAGTCCCAGACCGACCGCCAGCGGCAGCCCGCCGCCGACGATGGCATTGCCGCCGAACAGCCGCGTCGCCCGGTCGAACAAATGCATCGAGCCGCCGCGGCCGTGCGCGCAGCCTTCGCGCTTGCCGTACATTTCGGCCATGATCACGCCCATGTCCATGCCGCGCACCAGGGCGTGGCCGTGCTCGCGGTAGGTGGCGACGATGTTGTCCTCCGGCTGCAGCGCATGCAGCGCGCCGACGCCCGTCGCCTCCTCGCCGATATAGAGATGGAGGAAGCCGCGGATCATGCCGGCGCCATACATCTCGGCCGACTTCTCCTCCATGCGGCGGATGCGCACCATGTCGGCCAGCAGCCGCAGGGCGAACTTCTTGTCCCACGGCACGGGGCCGGCGGGCGGCGGCGGGGCGCGATGATCGATCATGTGTTGCCCTCCAGTGTCGAGGTGTCGCCCTCGGGCAAGCCCAGTTCGCGCGCCTTGAGCAACCGGCGCATGATCTTGCCGCTGCGCGTGCGCGGCAGCGCCGGCAGGAAGGCGATCTCCTTCGGCGCCACGGCGGCGCCGAGGCGCTTCCTGGCGTGACCCAGCAGCTCCATGCGCAGCGCCTCGCTTTCCGCGAAGCCCTTCTTCAGCGAGACGAAGGCCTTGACCACCTCGCCCACCACCGGGTCGGGCTTGCCGATCACGCCGGCCTCGGCCACCGCCGGGTGTTCCATCAGCGCGCTCTCGACCTCGAAGGGTCCGATCAGGTGGCCGGCCGACTTGATCACGTCGTCGGCGCGGCCGACGAACCAGAAGTAGCCGTCGGCGTCGCGCTTCGCCAAATCGCCGGTCAGGTACCACTCGTTGTCCGGGCCGGCGAAGCACTTGCGGTAGCGCTCCTCGTTGTTGAGGTAGGCGCGAAACATCGACGGCCAGCCGCGCTTCAGCGCCAGCTCGCCCTCGACGTCGGGCTCCTCGATCAGCGTCGCCGTGCCGTCCTCGTGACGGCGCATGATGGCGGCATCGATGCCCGGCAGCGGCCGCCCCATCGAGCCCGGCTTGATGTCGAAGGCCGGCGTGTTGGCGATCATGATGCCGCCGGTCTCGGTCTGCCACCAGTTGTCGTGGATCGGCAGGCCCAGTACCTCCTTGCCCCAGCGCACCGCCTCGGGATTGAGCGGCTCGCCGACGCTGGCGATGAAGCGCAGTTGCGGAAAGCGGTACTTATGCGGGATTTCGGCGCCGGCCTTCATCAGCATGCGGATCGCCGTCGGCGCCGTGTACCAGACCGTCACGCGCTCGTCCTGCAGGAGGCCGTACCAGCGCTCGGCGTCGAATTCCTCGGAGTCGATGATCGACGTGACGCCATGCAGCAGCGGCGCGATGATGCCGTAGGAGGTGCCGGTGACCCAGCCCGGATCGGCGGTACACCAGTAGATGTCGTCGGCATGCAGGTCGAGCGCGTAGCGACCGGTGGCGAAATGGGTGATGACGGCGCCATGGACATGCACGGCGCCCTTCGGCGTGCCGGTGGTGCCGCTGGTGAAGTGCAGCAGCGACATGTCCTCGGCACCGGTCGCGGCCACCGTGCATTCGTCACCCGCCGCGGCCATCAGTGTCGCCAGATCGAGCGTGCCCGGGATGTTCGTGCTGCCGCCATCCTCGGCCACCAGCAGCACATGCTCCAGCGTCGGCATCTTGTCGCGCCACTTCGCCACCTTGCGCTCGTACAGCATGTCGGTGGTGACCAGCACGCGGCCCGCGCCGAGATTCACTCGCGTGGCGATCGGCTCGGGGCCGAAGGCGGAGAACAGCGGCGACACTACCGCGCCATGCTTGAGGCCGCCGAGCACGGCGATGTAGAGTTCCGGAATGCGGCCGGCCAGCACGAAGACCCGCTCGCCCCTGCCGATGCTGAGCTTGGCCAGCACATTGGCGAAGCGGCTGGTGAGTCGCGACAGTTCGCCGAAGCTGACATCGCGCGCCGGCTTGCCGCGAGAGAGAAAACGGAATGCGGTGCGGTCGCGCAACGCGTCCGCCGCATGGCGCTCGACCGCCTCGGCGGCGATGTTGATGCCACCCGCTGCGGCCGCGCCCTGCAACTCGCGGCCCGCGGACTCCCAGGAAAAACGCTGCCGCTCGCCGGCGTAGTCGAGAAAATTCGGCGTCACCCGCTGGTCGGCGGCGGTCTTGCGGATGATCGATGAAGAATCCATACCTCCCTCTCTCCCTCTGCTGGAAATATAGACCCTTCTTCAGATGAGGGGAAGGCGAATTGTCGGCTCCGGATCTCGCGCGGCGGCGCGAGGAGGGGCGCCAAGAGGCGGCGCTGGCGGCGACCCGAAGGCAGTGCAGCGCAATGCGGGTGTGCCTTCGATGGCGACCTTGGCTTTGTTCCAGTCATCGTTCCACGGAATCGATCAGCGATGCCGTGGCCGTTGGTAGGCGCCTATGTGCGGAGACGAAAAATCAGCCGAGAGATGCGGCCGCTGTTTGTCTCAGCCCGACCCAGTCCCGATATTCAGACGAAGCTATTGAACAGGCCAATTGCTATGTTCGCTATCGTACGGACTGTTCGCGGACAGGCATCTAGCATTTGACTGAGTTGACATAGGTGTAGCTTGCAGATTGCTGGTGCCGGCAGGCGCAACACTAGTGATCATTGATCGGATGCGCCGCTCATTCAGGAGAATAGAAATGTACAGGATGCTAATTGTTGCGCCGCTTGCGGCGCTTTTGCTCAGCGCGTGCGTAGTGGCACCCGCGGACTACGGCCCTGGAATGGTTGTGGCACCAGCACTGCCGCTGGTTGTGGAATTGGGCGCAGAGCCCTATTACTATCAGGGCGGATATCACTATTACTACGACAACAACCGCTGGAGCTACTCAAATTCAAGATCCGGTCCTTGGACGGATCTGCCCAGAAGTCACTACCCTAAAGAGACCAGGTTCAAAGGCCGTGGTGACGGCCGTGGTGAAGGCCGGGGTGAAGGCCAGGATCATGACCGCCGGGATCGGAGATAACCCGAACCCTACCGTTCTTCGGCCCCTCATCGGGGCCTGCTAGCGGGCCGCCCGCGGCGGGCACGAAACAGTGCTTCGCGAGATCTTCCGCACCGTGCCGCCAGCGCCGACTTTGCGGAAGCCGGTTGCAAGGCTGCAAACTGAACCTGGCCCGATCGCTTGTCGCTGGGGCGGTCGCCGCGTCGGCGCCTGTCGCTTGTTCCAACTCAAGGATCGACATCAAGTAGAGACCGACATCAAGTAGAGTACGTCCCTCGCAAACCGGGAAACAGCTGCCGGTCCGGAATTTGTTGAATTCAGGCGAGCGGCATGAACCAGACCAGACTCATGAAATTGATTCGTATCGCACCTGCTTTTGTCGTCATCCTGTCGGGGATTGTCGCCGCCCTGCATATCGGGAAAATGCCGCCGGCAATTCCGGTATTGCGTGAGGCCCTGGGGGTAACGCTGGTCGAGGCCGGCTTCCTGCTGTCGATGGTGCAACTGGCCGGGATGACGGTGGGGGTGCTGGTCGGCGTTGCCACCGACAGCATCGGACGGCGGCGCAGCATGATCGCCGGTCAGTTGATTCTCGCCATCGCCAGCGTCAGCGGCATGTGGGCACAGCACCCGGCCGATCTGCTGCTGCTGCGCGCGTTGGAGGGCCTTGGCTTTCTGTTGATCGTGCTGCCCGCCCCCAGCCTGATCCGGCAGTTGGTGCCGCTCACCCAACTGGCCTTCCACCTCGGCCTCTGGGGTACCTATATGCCCACCGGCGCCGCACTGGCCCTGTTCTGCGCACCAACGATGATGAGTCTCCTCGGCTGGCACGGTTGGTGGGGGCTGCTCGGCGGATTCTCGGCCGCGATGGCGTTGTGGGTGTTTCTGCAAGTGCCGCCGGAACACGGAGACCGTGGTGCGGTGCCGGCAGCAAGCCAGGCGACGGCGGGCGAGGCATGGTGGCAGCGCCTGCGTCTGACCCTCAGCAGCTCGGGCCCGTGGCGCGTCGCGATTGCCTTCCTGTTGTATTCCAGCCAGTGGCTCGCGGTGATCGGCTTTCTGCCTTCGATCTACGCCCAGGCCGGGCTCAGCGGCCAGATGGCGGGTTCACTGACGGCCCTGGCTTCCCTAGTCAATATCACGGGCAATATCGCTGCGGGTCGCCTGCTGCATCGCGGCGTTTCGGCCCGGCATCTGTTGTACGTCGGCTTCGGCACCATGGCCGTCGCCACTTTTCTCGCCTTCGGCCAGTTGACCATCGAGGCGCCGGCCATTCGCTATCTCGCCGTGCTGGTGTTTTCCTCGGTTGGCGGCGTAATCCCCGGCACGCTGTTCTCGTTGGCGGTGCATGTGGCGCCGAGCGAGCGAACGGTGACGACGACGGTCGGCTGGATGCAGCAATGCTCGGCCACCGGGCAATTTCTCGGCCCGCCGCTGGTGGCATGGCTGGCGACCCAGACCGGCGGCTGGCATTGGACCTGGGTCGCCACCGGGATCGCCTCGCTGATCGGCTTGCTGCTGGCGCGGGGCGTCAATTTCAGCAAGCACGCCTGAGCAAGTTCCGGCGGGTGCTTTCCATCAAGTCGCGCACTTGCCAGCCGACCGCCGTGGCCCGCAGCTAGCGCACGACAGGTGCGCCTTCCGGAGGTGCCGGAATCGCCGCTCCGGCACGCAGAGTGACGCGGAGAATCTCGGCGGGACGCCAGAGGCGCATGCGGGGGCCCCAGGTGCCGCTTCCGCGGGAAACGATGACGGTCATGTCGCCAATCTCGTAGCGCCCTTCAAACAGCGGGAATCGTTGCCGGACCAGATAGCCGAAGGGCCATATTTGCCCGCCATGGGTATGCCCGCTGAGCATCAGATCGACGCCCTTGCCGGCCGCCACGGTCGCCGGCAAGGAGGTATGGGACAGCAGCACGGTGGCGCCCGGGGGCCGCCCCGCAAGTGCTTTCGCGAGAGCGCTTCCCACCTCGCCGGCATCGCTGCGCGCCGTCAGATTATCCAGGCCTGCCAGAACGAGGCCGGGGCGCAGCTTGACCCAGGAGTCCCGCAGGACATGAACGCCGGCCGCCTCGAACAAGGCCGTGTTGCCGCCATCGACGCCATGAAACTCATGGTTGCCGAGTACCGCCCAGACGCCCAGCGGCGCCGACAGGCGGCGCAAGACTGCAAGCAGTTCCTGCCGCGGAGCGCCGTGCCCTTCGAACACGTCGCCGAGCAGAACCACGACATCGGGTCGCTCTGCCTGCACCTGCTCGACTCGGGCCGCGAGCCATCGCTCGCCGAGCACGGGCCCGAGATGCAGGTCGGACAAGGCAACCATTACCGTACCATCGAGCTCTCCGGGAAGGCGGGCGACGTAAACGTCATAGCTCTGCACCACCGGCGCCCGCAATCCCTGGATCAGGGCGAGCGCCGAAAGCACCCCGCCGGCGACCAGCGCCGCGCCGCGCAGGCGAGGCCCGAAGCGTTTCAGGAAGAAACCGAAGCCGGTCGCCAGTTCCACCGCGAGCATCGCGACGGAGGTCAGGAACAGCATGGCCATCCAGGTCATGCTGAAGAATTCCAGCGTCGTCCCCAGGCCCCCCGTATCCTCCCGGCCGATGACACGGCCAAGGACAAAGCTTGCCCACACGGCCAGCCCGATGCCGATCAACTGGTTGCGCGAAATGCGGCGCCTGACCAACGGCACGGAAGCGGCACGCCAGAACACGTAGACGTGCATGAGCGTGACGGCAGTGATGAGAACGAGGCTGAACATGGCGACCTATGGTAACGCCGCAACCGAACGGGTCGGCCTCGCATCGTTTCGAACGGCGAACCCAATCGCCGTTTCGCCAGCGCCGACTTTGAGGGGAGTCGGCCGCAATGCCGGGCAAACTAGACCGAACCCGAGCCCTTGTCGTTCCTGAACGTTGTTTTCATGATGTGTGGGTACCGCCTAACGCCATTATTCGGAGGCCCAGCGAAAATCGACCGTCCTGAGTTTTTCTGCGCCGACGGAGATTTGCTGTCTTGCCTCTTTGCCGGCGAAGGTTGCGACGATCTGATAATCACCGGCCGGCAGCTTTGTCAAGAACCATGGTCCTTGGGAGGTGGCATCCAGAAGCGTTCTACCTTTGGCGTCGGCGATGGCGACCCTGACGTCGGTCAGGTAGGCGCCGGACTTGCCGGCGAACACGAGCTTGAGATTGAAACCGCCAGCGAGCGAATTGAGCCGGTCGATTGATTCTGTTCCGACGCCGCCGGACACATAGGACACGCCACCGACGGTCTGCACGATTGCGTCGCCATCGGCGCCCGCGACCGAAACAAACGATACACAGCCCAGCAGAATGGCCGCGAAGCCGTGCGCGAGCAATTTGCCTGCAATACCGGAAGTCGATTTCATGCGCTGATCCTCCAATGTCAATTCGATGGTCGTGGTTACGGTCCGTGTGCGCTGCCAGAGCGGTCGACCGGATCCGGCTGGTACCGTGATTATCAGCAACTACGGGAGGAACTCTGTACGCTGGCGTACATCCGGTTAATCGTCAGGACAGGCGGGCAGTCGCAGCCAAGCGGGCCAGCTTCGCATTGTCTTGAGTGGGGACCCCGACTCCTTGCGGCTTATCGCTAGCGATCGAAGTTTCCCGTCAGGAGGGCGTTCAACTCCCCGGAACGCAAGACCTTGACGCAGGCCGACACCGCACGGGAATCGAACGTCGTTCCGCTGCCATGCTGGATTTCCCTAATGGCGGCTTCCATGCCGAGCCCGGCGCGATAGGGCCGGTGACTCATCATGGCTTCGACAGTATCGGCCACGGCGATGATCCTGGCTTCCAGCAGGATCTGTTCCCCCTTCAGTCCATTGGGGTAGCCGCTGCCGTCCATGCGTTCGTGATGCTGTAGCACCATGGTGGCGATGGGCCAGGGGAAATCGATGTCGCGCAGGATGTCGTGGCCGATCTGGGAGTGCGCCTGGATTAGCTGAAACTCCAGATCGGTGATCTTGCCCGGGCGGCTCAGCATTTCCGCAGGAATCTTTATCTTGCCGATGTCATGAATCTCGGCGCCGCGCTGGATGCCGGTAATCTGCTCTTGCAGCAGTCCCATATCGCAGGCGATCGCGCGTGCCAGATGGCTTACACGCATCTGGTGTCCGGCGGTATAGGGGTCGCGCGCCTCGATCGTGGTCGCCACGGCGCGGATCGTGGCTTCAAGGCTTTCCCCCAGCTTACGGACGCTGTCCAGCTCCCGCGCGCGTGAGCGCAGCGTGGAGATGCCGAAGGAAAGATCGCTGGCCAGTTCCCGCAGAATTTCGACTTCACTCTCGTTGAAGCTTCCTGCTTCGGACGAGCAGATATTCAATGTACCGAGAATTTCATCGGCGACGACAAGGGGCAGTGACACGGCCGATCGGCAGCCGAAGTCGAGTGCCCTGGCACGCCAGGGGATCATCGTCGCCATGTCCGCGGTGTCGTCGATGACCTGGATCTTTCCCGACTCCAGTGCCCGGCTTATGGGCCCTGCATCGCTCGCGGCCTCGGCAATGACCACGTCAAGCTCGGCGACGAAATCCGCCGCCTTTTCGCCAAACCAGGCATGGGGCCGCATTACGGCTGGCTGTCCATGCTCGATATAGCCCACCCAGGCCATCGCAAATCCGCCCACCTCGACAACGACGCGACACATGGTCTGCAGCAGTCGTTCTTCGTCGTCGGCCTGGACCAGGGCTTCATTGCAGCGGCTGAGGGTACGCAGAAAGCGATTCGCGCGGTAAAGCACCTCCTGGGCCTGTTTGCGCTCGTCGATTTCCTTCAGCAGACGGTCGTGCTCTTCGTGCAATTCCTGATTCTTGCGGCGCAGGTCGTTGCGCATGGACGAAAAGCTGTCGATCAGGATGCCGACTTCATCGCCGTCCTGCTTCGGCAGCTTCGCCTCGTAGTCTTCCTGCGCCAGCTTGCGCGCCGCAGCGGCCAGCATGAAGAGCGGCCGGCGGACGGCGGCCTCCAGCGTCAGGGCGACGGTGAGCAGCATGATGCCGAGCATCGCGAACAGCAACAACTCCAGCTTCCCGGTTTCCTGCCGCAGCCTGTCGAAGGTCGGTGTCATGTCCACCGTGACGACCAGCTTGCCCAGGTTCATCCCGAGATACACGATGGGCTTCTCGATCTTGCGGCTATTGGCTTCTTCCTTCCCGCTAGCACCTGCACTGCCCAACGGATAGATCTGGCGGCCGGAGGGATGGATCAGTTGCACCTGCATCCAGTCCGCATTGTTCTGCTTCAGCGCCGTCAGGTTCTCGTAGACGATGTCGAGTTGATTGCCCAGCAGCAAGGGAATCATTCCCTCGACGACGCTGTCCAGATGCAGGCCCACCACCTTGAGGTGGTTCTGCTCGGCTTGGGCGAGGTTGCGCGGCGCCCAGATCTGCTCGATGTAAGCACCTATCAGCAGCGACAGGCAGATCAGCGGCAGCAGGAGTTTCAGTCTGAGTGTCATTGCCCTATCTGGCTTTCTCAACCCAGTATTTTTCCAGCCCCCATTCCTGCATCGGCAGATAGTCGTCGATGGAGGCGGCGACCGGTTGCGTCATCGGCACTTCAGCGAGCAGGGCCCGGCCCCCGGCTGTCGTCACCATGTCGAGCAGCGCCTTGCGCAGCGCCCCCCTTACGTGCTTGGGAACGCGAGGATGGGCCGAAACGGGGTGTGAAGGCATGTTGCGGGTGGTATAGATAATCCGCAAGGCGTTGCGGATGTTGTCGTCCTGCTCGGCGAGGGTCTTCTGGACGCCGCCGCCAGCATCGGCGAGTCCGTTGGCGACATTCAGATACACCGAGCTGTGGGTGTTGACGTTGAGCATCTTCATGCGCACCTGATGGATTTGCTCCAGATCGGCGCGCAACAGCAGCGACGCGCCGAGCGAGTTGGGCGAGGGCACTGCCAGGGTCTTGCCATTGAGTTCCGCCACGCTACGCACGGGGCTGTCCCGAGCCACGACCAGGATGCCGGTCAGCGGCACGTTGTCGCGCAGCAGAGGAATATAACCCTGGTGCTTGCTTTCGCGCAGGATCTGGTACGGGTTGGTATAGGTGAAATCGAAGCTTCCCTTCGCCAGTTCGCGCTCGAATTCCTGCACCGTCAGGGTTGCCACCAGTTTGAGCCGGATGCCGGAGCGCTTGGCCACCTCATCGACGATAGGTTTCCAGATGGCATACAGCTTGCGCTGCTCGAATTGGGGCACGACGGCGAAAGTGTAGCCTTGCTCCGCACGAATGCTTCCTGCGGCAACCAGCAAGGTTGCCAGCAAGAGGAATCCGAAGAAGTGTTTCAGTCGATTTGTGCAGGCGATCATGGTGTGGTCCGGAATTGCCCTTGCCGGTTGACCGAGCATGGATCTTATAGCCTACACCCCGGCTGCGAAGGAAAAATTGTCGCTGGCGAAACTCTGGAAGCGGGCCGGCAAGCGCCGAGTTTGATGGGAGTCAGCGCAATTCTGCACAAACCCGACCGCTTGGCGCCGGGCGAAGCTGGCTGTTCCGCCGGTGCGTCGGCGCACCTGCCCGAGGCACGGTTTCGCGCTTAAGCGCTACTTAAGACTGTGCCGGCATAGTCACTCCACACCCGCTCGAAACAAGGAGATTGATATGCGTCGCACCCATGCCCCGTTCCTGTCCACCATGCTGTTCGCCGTTGCTGCACCGCTCTTCATTGTCATCGCCACGGCGTTTGTCGCCCTTCCGTATTCCCTGAGTGGCCATGCCGGCGAAGCGGGGCTGACGGCAGCCTCGAGTACGACATATCACCTTTCCTGATCACGGTCGGCATGGCTTGTCGCGCAGGCTCGGCCAAACCGCGCCCGGCGAAGATATCTCGGCTGCCGATTCGCGCAAGAAGCCGGCTTGGCACCAATAGCTCACTGATGGAGTCGTCATGAACAAACCAGGCATCCTCACTTATGCCGCCAACTTCGCGCCGCGCCTGTTTCAGGTGCGCCGCACTATCTGGATCGCTGTCGGCGTCGGTCTGCTGATGCTGATTGGCATGCTGATATGGGCCGCGCTGGCCATGATTGGCTGGCTGTTCGGGATGGGTCAAAATGCTCCGGAAGCAGCGCGTCGGGCGCTAAGGGAGATCGAAGATGTCGTTCCCGGCGTGCGCGGCAGGCTCACGGAGATCATGCCGCCGATGGTGCGCGGGGTGCTGGAAGGTGTGGACGAGATCATCCCGGGCGCACGCGGCAAGGTGAGCGAGATCGTGTCGGCCCTCCAGTCGCCGCCGCAGTCACGCCGCGAAGTGTTCGGGTCGGATCTGGGCCCGGTGCCGCGCTACTCGGAATTGGCGCACACCCAATGGCAGCGCGAAGGCTCACGCACGGCGGTCGAATACGAAAGCGAAGCGAGCTACGCAGCGGTGCTGGATCATTACTCCACGGGGTTCGCGACCCACGGCTTCAGCCAGACCGTGCGTTCCGCCGCCCGCGGCAGCGAGACGCACGAATACACCAAAGGTCGCGACCGCTTTATGGTGAAGATTGCGGAGAAGCCGCAGGGTGGAGTCAGCGTCCGTCTCGAGGCGATGAAGCTCTAAAGCGACAGGCGGTGGTTGGCAGTGTCGGGTTCAAAAGGCGGCGCGGGCGGGCAAGCCTCGATGCCGACGGCAGCTACCCCTTACCGCCTGGTTTGAGTTTTCAGGTAGGCAATCAAGTCTTCGCGGTTTTTGGCGTCGGATACGGAGTAGCCCATTTTTTGCCCCGGAATGAATTGTTCGGGATTCCTCAGCCACTGGTCCAGGGTTCTCTCGTTCCAGATCACCTTGCTCTTTCGCAGCGCCGGGCTGTAGTCAAAGCCGGCGACGCTGCCGGCCTTCGCCCCGAAGACACCCCGATGGGCCGGCCCCGCAAGGCTGACGTCTATGGAATGGCATGCGATGCAGCGCGACATGTATTGCAGCCTTCCATTCTCTGCGTCGCCGGCGGCATGGACGAGAGAAGTGTTCAGAAACGCCGCAAGCGGAACCAGGAGAAAACTGGCTTTCATGGCACGGGCCCTCGGAAAATGGCCTGCCGAAAAATGATTTCTTCGGCGGGCCGGTAGTCGTCAGGCACCAAACAGCATGGCGGCCGGCAGTGGCAGGCCGAGGGCGTTGTTCAGGATTGCCCAATGCGCAACTTCGTCGGCAGCCAACCTGGCGGCCACCTGGGCCAGCGCATGATCCTTGAAGGACGGGACCACGCTCAAATAGGCATTGGTCGCGCCCAACTCCAGGGAGAGCGCCAGCTTCAGCACATCCGCCTGGGTCTTGAGCTGGCTGGCATTGAGTGCCTTGGCGTACATATCGAGAGATTTTTCCTCGACGGCCTTGCCCCCCAGCTTGCCGATGGCGCCGATCAGCAGATCGCGGTGAACCTTGTGATCGGCCTGGAATTTCAAGGCGATATCGAGCACAGGCTTTTGCAGCAGGCCGCTTTGCGCGCCCAGCGTGTAGGCGTTGATGCCCTGGTGCTCCAGTCCAAGCGCGACGTTGAGAATGCCGACGTCGGCGGCGCCGCTTTTGGTGCTCGACGCGGCACTGGCGTCTCTGCCGGCGAGCAGCATGACCGCTCCGGCCGACAATACCGCGGTAGACGTTCCGCGCAGGAAAGCGCGGCGCGCGCCTTGTTGTTGCAGTAGATTCAGTATCATTTTTCTCTCCGTTAGGTGGGTCCCCGCCACGGTGCAGACCTCTGCGATCCGGTGGGCGGGTGAATTCAGCTTAGGTCTATACAAATACTTTGTCAAGTTAAAAGTGGTTTAAGTATCTTTATTGTGTCAATTCTGTAGAATTCGGGTGTAGTGGCGGCAAACGATGACGAGGAGAATCCATGCTTGAAATGCTGGGAGCCCGACAGAAGCAGCTGCTGAGACTGCTGCTCAAGGACAAGGCCGGACTGACTGCCGACAGGCTTTCAGTGGAGCTGGGGATCACGCGCAATGCTGTCCGGCAGCACCTGGCAGCGCTGGAAAATATCGGCCTGGTCAAGAAGGGCGTGACTCGCGCGTCCGGCGGGCGGCCGGAACAGCTGTATGTGCTGACCGACAAGGGCAAGGAGTGTTTTCCCCGTCACTACGACTGGTTCGCCCAGCTTCTGATCGAGTCCGTGGTGCAGGAAATCGGCGCGGACAACCTGGGCGAACGGCTGAAAACCATGGGTGCCCAAGTCGGCAAGCGCCTGCGCGCTCAACACCCCGAACTCTCAAGCCGCAAGGACAAGGTGCGCATACTGGCCGAGACGCTGGAGCAGCTGGGCTACGACGCCAAGGCCACCGGCGGCGACAGCGCCGACGCAATCGAGGCCGACAATTGCGTCTTCCATGCGCTGGCCCTGAATAACCCGGCGATATGCGAATTCGATTTGGCGCTGCTATCGACCTTCACGGACAGCCCTGTCGAGCACCAGGAGTGCATGGCCAAGGGCGGCAATGCCTGCCGCTTCAAGTTCGGCGCCAAGAAGTGAACGGCACGGCGTCGCATTGTCTTGAGTGGCGACCCGAATCGCCGTTCTGCCAGCGCCGACTTTGAACACATGCAATGCGGCGCCCACCCAACCGAACCCGAACCCGCATCGCCGTATCGATGGATTTCAGACAGACAGGCACCGACAAACAGGAAGGAAGTTCCCATGAATGAAATCTACGTCAGCACGGACGTCGAGACCGACGGCCCGGTGGCGGGAAAGCATTCCATGCTGAGCATTGGATCGGCAGCGTATTCGGCCGACAAAAACCTGCTGACGACATTTTCCGCCAATCTGGAAACGCTGCCGGGATTCGCCGCCGACCCCGGGACCGCAGCCTGGTGGGCGACGCAGCCGGAAGCGTGGTCGGCTTGCCGGCAGAACCTTGAACAGCCCCGCGCTGCCATGACGCGCTACCTGGCGTGGCTCAAGGCTCTGCCCGGAAAGCCGGTCTTCGTCGCCTACCCGGCCGCCTTCGACTTTTCCTTCGTGTACTGGTACCTCACCCAATTCGCAGGAGAGAACCCATTCGGTTATTCCGCGATCGACATCAAGACCTACGCCATGGCGATGCTGCGCAAACCGTATCGCGCCTGCGGCAAGCGGTCCATGCCGGCCGAGTGGTTCGACCCCGTTGCCCACACTCACGTGGCGCTGGACGATGCGATCGAGCAGGGCAGCCTGTTCTGCAACATGCTGCGCGTCAACCTCGGCTCGGCTGAAGCGAAGGACTAGATGCCGGCCCAAATCGCCGTGCCGGACTCTGTCTGCCGGGGATTCCGCTTCGCGGGCCGGCAAGCGCCGACTTCGAGGGGCGCGAATGGGGCAGGCCGCCGCCCTTAGTTCTCTTCCGCCACGATTCGTATCGCGCCGCAGGGGCACTCGGTGGCGCAGATGCCGCAGCCTTTGCAATAGTCGTAGTTGAACTGGAAGCGCTTGCCGGGGCCGAGCTTGATCACGGCGTTGTCGGGGCAGACGCCGTAGCAGTTGTCGCACTCGAAGCAGTTGCCGCAGGACATGCAGCGGCGCGCCTCGAACAGCGCATTGGTTTCGTCGAGCCCGCCCAGCACTTCCTCGAAGGTGGACTGGCGGCGGATGATGTCGAGCACCGGGCGCA